>Ga0315535_1000493_pt1 | contig 27856 bp, 12 predicted proteins | sample SalMarSW160220MG_2_FD_203092 | JGI IMG/M metagenome (GOLD analysis project Ga0315535, IMG submission 203092) | Salt marsh sediment microbial communities from the Plum Island Ecosystem LTER, Massachusetts, United States - Salt Marsh Sediment SW1602-20 ... | reverse complement strand
CCGGTCGGTCGGCGTCATGTTGTGTCGGCACGACCATCCAACTCCGACGCACCGCTCGTGGCAGGCGGCACAACCCTGCCTGCGCCCCGCAACGTCACATCGCTGTACCACGGTGAAGGGTCTCCGCTGTTGCGATCACATTCGAGCGCCGATCCATCGCCGATACTCCACCAGTCCTCCGGAGCGCATGTCGATGAAGAACCTGCTCGCCGCCGCCGCGCTGCTCGCAGCGCTCGCCACCCCCGCCGCTGCCCAGCGACCCACGGGCGCCATCGGTCGGTACGTGCCCCCGCGGACGTGGCCCCAGGGCGTCCACGACTTCAACCTCCTGCACCAGACCATCCACGTGCGCTTCGATGAGACCAAGCGCCTGGTCACGGGAGTCGTCACCACGACGCTCATCCCCGACCGGGCCACGGACACGGTCCGCCTCGACGCCGAGGACATGACCATCGACCGGGCCACCGACGCTCACGGGCGGCGCCTGCGCTTCTCGTTCGACACCGCGCACGTCACGGTGCGGCTCCGCCGACGGGCCGCGGCCGGCGACACGGTGGTCTTCACCCTGGCCTACCACACCCATCCGGAGCGGGGCATCTACTTCGTGCCCCGACGCCACGTCGTCTGGTCCCAGGGTGAGGCCACGGAGACCCGTGCGTGGGTGCCCACGTACGACAACGCCAACGACAAGACCACGTGGGAGTTCCTCGTCACCGCCGACTCGGCGTACAAGGTGCTCTCCAACGGCAAGCTCCTCTCGGTGAAGCCGGTGGACGGGGGGCGGGAGAAGGTGTGGCACTGGTCGCAGGAGGAGCCGGCGTCCACCTATCTGTACTCGGTCGTGGTGGGCCCCTTCACGATCCTCCACGACCAGTGGCGTGGCCGCCCGGTGGACTACTGGGTGTACCCGGACACCGTGGACGCGGCCTGGCGCGCCTTCGGCGAGACGCCCTCGATGATCGAGCTCTACTCCCGCCTCACGGGGGTGCCGTTCCCATGGGACAAGTACGACCAGTCGGCGATCCCGGACTTCACGTACGGGGGCATGGAGAACGTGTCCGCCACCACGCAGACGGACTTCGCCCTCGAAGGGCCGGGCAACGACCCCATGGAAGGCAGCCGCAGCCTGGTGGCACACGAGCTCGCACACCAGTGGTTCGGCGATCTCATCACGACGGCGAACTGGGCCAACGCGTGGCTGAACGAAGGGATGGCCACGTACATGGAGTCCGTGCAGAACGAGAAGACGCGCGGCTGGGACGCGGCACAGCTCGAGTGGTGGGGGCAGCAGCAGCAGGCGATGGCCGCGGACCGCCGCGAGGCCCGTCCCGTAGTGTGGGGCAAGTACAAGGGCACCGATCCCATCGCGTTGTTCTTCACCGGCCACGTGTACCAGAAGGGAGCCCAGGTCGCGCATCAACTGCGACGCCTTCTCGGCGACAAGCTCTTCTGGGCCGGTATTCACCGCTTCCTCATCGACAACGCCCATGAGCCCGTCACGACCAAGGACTTCGCAGACGCCTTCGAGGAGACCTGCCACTGCGATCTCGGCTGGTTCTTCAACCAGTGGGTGTACGGCGTCGGGTACCCGCAACTCGATGTGACGCGGAGGTGGGATCCCGCGGCGAAGACTCTCCACGTCACCGTGAAGCAGGTGCAGCCCGTGGACGGCGCACCCGCGAGCGAAGCGAGCGGGTGGCGTCCCCTCTTCAGGTTCCCCACGACCATCCGCGTGATCACGGCCGACTCCGTGGTCCGGGACAGCGTGATGGTGCAGCCGGAAAGGTCTCAGACCTTCGACATGCGGCTACCGGGCCCGCCGCTGTCGTTCCGCTTCGACGAGGGTGGTTGGCTCCTCGGCTCCGTGCACACCGACCAGACCCCGGTGGAGCTCGCGCGCATGGCCGAGCACGACCTCGACACGTCCGCACGGATGTGGGCGCTGCACGCTCTGGCGCAGTCGCAGGACACCGCGGCGGTGGAGGCGCGGCGCTTCATCGTGCTGAACGAGCACGAGGGGCCCCTGCGTGTCGCGGCCCTGCGCCAGATGACCCACGATTCGACCCGCGATGCCGTGGCCATCGTGCGCTCGGCACTTCGGGATCCCGATCCCTCCGTGCGCGTCCAGGCGCTGACGACCCTCGACGGGCTGGACTCCGCGGGCCTCGCCGCGACGGCCCTCACCATGTACCGGTACGACCCCTCGCCGAGCGTGCGGGCCAGGGCCCTGGCCCTGTACGGACGCGCGGGCGGAGGCACTGCGCTGTCCACGGTGGTCGCGGCCAGCGCGCCGGGACGACCCCTCGCGATCCGGCGGGCCGCCGCTCGCGTGCTCTCGCGGGCGCCGGACCAACCGGACGTGGCGGACGCCCTCGAGCGGCTCACCGACCCCTCCGAGGTCCGCGATCTTCGCGACGTGGGGCTGCGCGGCCTGTTCGCCATCGGTGACACCACAGAGGCCGTCGCCACCGCCAGTGCCGGGCTGAAGGACTACGATCCGCTCTATGCCCGGGTGGCCGTCCAGGCCCTCGCGCGGCTGGGCACACCGGAGGCGCGGGCGAGGCTCCGGGCCGCCCTGGCGACGGAGACCCGCGTTCACGTGAGGGAAGCCATCGAGAGAGCGCTTGCCGGAGGCTGACCGACGTCTTTCGGGCACGTCGGGCGACGGGGGCTTCGAGGCCACCCGGCGTGCCCACCGGTTCTCCCCGAAGCCCCGAGCCCGTAGATTCCCCACGAGTTTCGGGACCCCGGGCCGGCGTCAGGCGGGTGCGCGGACGGGGCCGTTCCGTTCCCCGGTCGGCGTGCCATCGGGCCTTGCGCCGGCCCTACGTGTCCCGGCCCCGTAGGTCCGGGCAGAGGTCAACGCTGCATGAAGAGCAACCCGTCTCGTCGTCCCCTCCCCATACTCTCGTCCCTCCTCTTGGCCCTGACCGTCGCGATGCCCGCGGCCCTGAGCGCCCAGCAGCCCACGCAGGAGAAGAAGCCCACCGAGACCTTCACCGACGTGAAGGTCCTCCCCGCCACGTCCGTCAAGGACCAGGGGCGTACCGGCACGTGCTGGGACTTCTCGGCGCTCAGCATGCTGGAGTCGGAGCTCCTGCGCATGGGCAAGGGCAAGTGGGACCTCTCTGAGATGTACGTGGTGGACCACGTGTATCGCGAGAAGGCGGAGGAATACTATCGCATGCACGGTAAGAACCAGTTCGGGCCCGGAGGCCTGGACCACGACGTCCTCACGGAGATCGCGAAGTGGGGCATCGTGCCGCAGAAGGACTTCACGGGCCTCTGGCCGTACGAGAAGGGATACGACCATGACGAGCTCCAGAGCGTGCTCCAGGCCGACCTGGACGCGGTGCTGAAGAGCCGCCCGGGCCCGTCTCCGAAGTGGAAGGCCGGCTTCGACGCCATCCTCGATGCATACCTGGGCCCGCTCCCCGATTCCATCCAGGTCGAGGGCAAGTGGATGACGCCGCTGGACTTCTCCAGGAACGTCCTCGGCCTCAACCCGGCCGACTATGTCGAGATCATGTCGTTCACCGACATGCCCTACTGGAAGCAGGGAGCCCTCGAGACGCCCGACAACTGGGTGCACAACGAGAAGTCGTGGAACCTGCCGCTGGACGACGCCATGCGGGTGCTGAAGTACGCCATCGAGCATGGGTACACGGTGGCGATCGGCGCCGATGTGAGCGAGCACAGCTTCGACCAGAAGGACGGGTACGCCACGTGGGAGGAAGGCACGACCATCACGCCCGAGGCGCGGGAGGCCGGTTGGGATCGGTGGACCACCACCGACGACCACGGCATGCACGTGGTGGGCATCGCCAGGGACCAGAACGGCACGACGTTCTACCGCGTGAAGAACTCGTGGGGAGACGTCGGCCCCTACCACGGCTACATCTACATGTCGGAGAACTATCTCCGCGCCAAGTTCGACATGCTCATGCTCAACAAGGACGGCCTGCCCCCGGACGTCAGGGCGAAGATGGGCATCAAGTAGCAGACCGAGCCGGGTTTACCTGACGCACGGTCCGTTTATGATTGAGACCATGACGTCAACCCAAATGCTCTCGAGGGCCGGCGCTCACGTGCCGGCCCTTCTGCTGTGCGCCGCGCTCTCCGTGGCGTCCCTGTCGGCTCAGACGACACCACATCCGGCCCCGAAATCCACACCCAAGCTCTGGCAGGGGAGGGCTCTGGCCAACGCCAGCGTCTTCTTCGGCAACACCCAGCAACAGGTGTTCGGCGCCGACGCCAAGCTGGCACGCGTGGACTCGGCCTTCGGCATCGCCGGGGAGCTGCAGTCGGTCTACGGAGAGGCCTCGACCAACTCCGCTCCCCGCATCGTGACCAAGCGCATCTGGATGGGCACGCTCACGGCGAACTTCAGGCCTCTGGCCCGGGTGTCGGGCTTCGTCACCGGGAGCTACCAGTCGAACCTGGAAAAGCGCATCGCGTCACGGTACAGCGTGGGCGGGGGTGCGAAGTGGAACATCCACCAGACCTCGACCACCGACGCCGGCCTCAGCCTGGCGCTCTCGGGCGAGCACACCGTCGCGCGCGACAGCACGGTGAGCTTTCCCGAGCAGTGGATCGCCCGCTTCTCCTGGGGGCTCACGTTCCACCATTCGTTCGACGACCGCGTTCGGATCTCCCATTCGACGTCCTGGCAGCCCGCGGCGAACGCGGTGTCACAGTATCTGGTGGCCTCCAGCACCGAGCTGCGCTTGAAGATGAACAGCACCGTGTCGCTCTCGGTTGTCTTCACCGACAACTACGACAGCGGCGCCATGTCGCGGGGCTCGCGGACCAACAACGACGGCCAGACGCTGTTCGGGATCTCGGCCGGCTGGTAGAACCGCAAGAGGAGCACTCCCGACCCTGGCGCACCTCCGCTCCGGCGCCGACTTTCCCCCACACATGTCGAATGTCCCACGCTCCCGAGGCAGGTCATGAGGCGCTTTCCTTCCTGGCTTCCCGCTGCGGCGCTCGCCCTCGTCGCGTTCTCCGCTTCCGCCCGTCCGTCGTCCGCCCAGGGTGAGCTGCACGGCATCAAGCCCGGCCGCGACCCGCAGCAGCCCATCGACTCCGCGTACACGGCGAAGATCCACGAGTACACCACCGAGCCGTTCTTCACCTCGCCCCTGGTGGACTACCTGCCCGCTTCCAGGACCGTGCCCACCCCCATGGCGGTGCTCGGCGACATCGCCGGCGCCCGCAACAACCTCCCCTACTCGAAGGAGGTCTACGCCTACATGCGCATGCTCGCCAAGGCGAGCCCGCGCGTGCGTGTCTGGACCGTCGGCCACACCGAGGAGGGGCGCGAGATGATCGCGGTGGGCGTCGCGTCCGAGGAGATCTGGAAGAACCTCGACCGCAACAAGGCGAACCTCGCCAAGCTCGCCGACCCCCGCACCATCGGCATGAGCGACGCCGAGGCGGAGCGGCTCATCCCGCAGACGGCGCCCGTGTACTACATCACCGGCACCATCCACTCGCCGGAGACGGGGGCGCCCACGGCGCTCATGGAGCTGGCGTACCGCCTGGCCGTGGACGAGAGCCCCTACATCAAGAACATCCGCGACCACCTCATCACGCTCATGACGCCCATCACCGAGGTGGACGGCCGCGACCGCGAGGTGGATCTGGTGCGGTGGCACATGGCGCACCCCGAGGACACGTCCATCCCCTTGGTGTACTGGGGCCACTACGTGGCGCACGACAACAACCGCGACGCCATGGACGCCAGCCTGGACCTCACCCAGAACGTGATCAACACCTACGTGAGCTGGAACGCGCAGGTGCTTCACGACCTGCACGAGTCGGTGCCGTACCTGTACGACAACACCGTCGGCGACGGCCCGTACAACGCGTGGATCGATCCGATCCTCGCCAATGAATGGCAGATGATCGGGTGGAACAACGTCCAGGAGATGACCCGCTTCGGCATGCCGGGCGTCTTCGCCCACGGCACCTTCGACACATGGTCCCCCGGCTACCTGATGTTCATCGGCGCCATGCACAACGGCATCAGCCGCCTGTACGAGACGTTCGGCAACGGCGGTACCGCCGAGACCATGGAGCGCACGCTGTCGCCCAGCCAGACGGAGAAGACCTGGTACCGCCAGGACCCCCCGCTCCCCCACGTGCTGTGGTCGCTGCGGGACAACAACAACTACGAGGAGACCGGGCTCCTCGTGTCCCTCGAGTACTTCGCCAACAACCGGCAGCTCTTCCTGGAGAACTTCTACACGAAGGCCAAGCGCTCCATCGAGAAGGCGACCACCGAGGGTCCGGCGGCCTACGTCCTTCCCGGTGACGAGCCGCGCCTGGGCAACCAGGCCTCGATGCTCCACGTGCTGCAGCGCCAGCACGTGGAGATCTCGCGCGCCACGGCACCCTTCACCGTCCAGGTGCCGGTGGAGCGCCCCGCAGGCGGACGTGGCGGGCGCGCGGGCCGCGGCGGAGCGGGCGCCAACGCGCCGGCTCCGGGCTCGGCTGCCGACACGGCGGTCATGCCGAAGCCACGGCCCACCGAGGCACGGACCTTCCCGGCGGGCAGCTACGTCATTCGCATGGACCAGCCGTACTCGCGCATCGCCGACGCGCTCCTCGACTACCAGTACTGGTCGCCCAACGATCCGCAGAGGCGCCCGTACGACGACACGGGGTGGACCTTCCCCGAAGGGTTCGGCGTCGAATGCGTGCGCGTCGTCGACGCCGCGGTGCTCAAGGCGCCCATGCGGCGCGTCACCGGTGACATCGTCGCCCCCGGCGGCATTCGGGGAAGCGGCTCGACGTACGCCATCGCCAACAACGCCGACGTCCAGCTCATCACCCTCCGCTACCAGCTCGAGGACGCGGACTTCCAGGCCGCCGAGGAGCCCTTCGACGCCGCCGGGCAGCACTTCGGACGTGGCTCCCTCATCGTGAGCAAGGTGTCGGCGAGCGCGCTGGACGCCGCGGCGAAATCGCTGGGCATCCAGGTGTACGCCCTGGCGTCGGCCCCGGACGTGAAGACGCATCCCGCCCGCGCACCGCGGGTGGCGCTCCTCCACACCTGGGCGGGCACCCAGACCGAGGGATGGTGGCGCATCGGCTTCGACGAGAATCACGTCCCGTACGACTACATCAGCACCCAGGTCGTGGCGAAGACCGCCGACCTGAACGCCAAGTACGACGTCATCGTCTTCCCGCCGGCCGGTCGAGGCGGGCAGTCGATCATCGAGGGGATGCCCATGTGGCGGAATCCCATCCCCTGGAAGAAGACCGCCGAGACGCCCAACATCGGCGTCATCGACTCCACCGACGACATGCGGCCCGGCCTGGGCTGGGACGGGCTCGAGCACCTCAAGAGCTTCGTGACCAACGGCGGCGTGCTCATCACCTCGGTGAGCACGGCCGACTTCGCCATCCAGTACGGCCTGACCAACGGCGTGAGCGCCAACCGGCCCCGTGGCCAGGAGGTCGTGGGCAGCCTGCTGCGGACCCGCATCGTGGACGCCGCCAGCCCCATCGCGTACGGCATCAGGGACGACCTCGCGGTCTACAGCGACGACGGCGCGAGCTTCAGCGTGAGCAACACCAGCGGCGGCCGCGGCGGCTTCGGCCGGTTCGGCGGCGGCGAGGCCATGCGCGCCACCGGACGCGGCACCGCGTCGGACCACGACGCGGTCCAGGGCCGCCCTGCCCTGACCCCGCAGTACGAGGCGCCCATCCGTCCGCGGGTGGAGCCGTGGCAGGCGGCGCCCATCACCGACCAGCAGCTCCGCAACCCCCTGAACATCATCCCGCCGGACCAGCGGCCGCGGGTGGTGCTGCGCTTCACCGATCAGCGCAACCTGCTGGCGTCGGGCCTCCTCAGCGGAGGCAACGACATCGCCCAGCGGCCCGTGGTGGTGGACGACCCACTCGGGAAGGGGCACGTGGTGCTCTTCGCCAACAACCCGGTCTATCGCGGCGAGACCATCGCCAGCTACAGCCTGGTCTTCAACACGCTGATGAACTGGGACAACCTGAACGCCGGGAGGGTGCTGGACGCGCGGTAGGAAGCGAGCATCTCCGTCGGGGCGGTGCGGAGCCGGCGGCCACACTCCGGCTCCGCGCCGCCCGCTATCCGAGGCGACCTCCGGCGACGTCCGCCTCCAGCCACACGAACTCGTACGGCCCCAGCGTCAGCGCCTCGCGCGTGGTGTGCGCCTCCCCGGTGAGGAGGTCACGCATCCGCGTGCTCCTCGCCGCGAGACGCAGACGGTTCGCCTCCATCTGCTGCGTGGCTTCGGAGAAGTTGGCCACCACCAGAACGTGCTGCCCGGAAGCGCCGCGGGTGTATGCGAACAGGCTCTCGTTACCCGTTTCCTCGAAGGCGGTGCGGGAGCCGGAGAACGCCGGCGTTTCCCGTCGGAGGCCGACCAGCCGGACGAGCTCCGCATAGATGCGCCGTGACACGCTGTCGGGTGCGTCGAGGCTCTCGAGGTACTCCCAGCGGACCCTGGGCCGATGCACCCAGCGGCTGTCTCCCTCCTTGGCGGGGTCGGCCACGTAGTCGTAGTCGTTCAGCAGCCCCCACTCCTCTCCCAGGTAGATGAGCGGAAAGCCGCCGATGCTCATGATGACTCCGCGGAGCAGCAGGATGCGACGCACCGCCATCTCCACGAGCTCCGGGTCGGCACGCTCCAGCGCCTGCTCCAACCCCGCCAGCGAGGCCAGCGTCCCACTGATCCGCATGTCGTTGGTATCGGGGTTGTGCTGGAACGGCACGCCGCGCGCGAACGAGCCCTCGAACTGGCCGGTGTAGAACTGGTTCAGGAACCGTCGGTGGTCGTAGGCGCGGATCTGCACCGCGGCCGCGTCATCGTCGTCGAACGTCCAGCCGATGTCGTCGTGACAGCGCAGGTAGTTCGCCCAGGTGCACCCGTCCTCGATGCGGAACCGCTTGCGCATCGAGTAGGCGAGAAGGCGCACGTCGCGCGTCGCGAGCGCCTCCCAGAGCAGGGCCATGAGGAGCGGGTTGTACGAGACGGGACACTCTCGCGGGTGCACGTACCTCACGACCTCGTCGGGTGCCACGATGGCCTCGGACATGAACGTGAGCGCGGGAGCCGCGATGCGGGCGAGGGCGTTGAACGCACGGATGACGAGGTGGGCTTCCGGCAGGTTCTCGCAGCTCGTGCCCATCCTCTTCCAGAGGAAGGCGACGGCGTCCAGACGCAACACCTCGACGCCGGCGTTGGCGAGGAAGAGCATCTCTCCCGCCATGGCGCGGAAGACCTCGGGATTGGCGTAGTTCAGGTCCCACTGGAAGCTGTTGAACGTCGTCCACACCCAGCGGTCCATGTCCGGGTACCACGTGAAGCTCCCCCGCCGGACCGTGGGGAAGATCTCGCGTAGCGTACGCTCGTACCGATCGGGCAGCGTACGGTCCGGGAACGTGAAGTAGTACTCCCGATACACGGGGTCGCCGGCCTGCGCCCGGCGGGCCCACTCGTGCTCGTCCGAGGTGTGGTTGAAGACGAAATCCAGGACCAACGAGATCCCCTCGGAGCGCAGGCGCCGGGCCAGCTCCGTGAGGTCGTCGAGGTCGCCGAGGCTCGGGTTCACGGAACGGTAGTTGCTGATGGCGTATCCGCCGTCGCTGTCGCCTGGACGCACGGCGAAGAGCGGCATGAGGTGCAGATAGGTGATACCGATCCGCTTGAAATAGGGGATGTGCTCCCGGAGCTTCGGCAGGTTCTCGCTGAACAGGTCGACGTACAGGGCGCCTCCGACCATGGAGGGGCTCGCCAGCCAATCCCCGTCGCGCTCCCTCAGCTCGTCGAGCTCCACGAGGTCCGCCGGACGCTCCATCCAGCTCTCGAACAGGGACCACGCCAGCTTCTCGAGATGGTAGAAGAAGTCGTATCGGCTCCCGTAGAGCTCCAGCAGTGGACCGAACAGGTACGGCCAATGACGCTCCAGACGTTCCGCGAAGGCGGTCCACCGCGCAGGGACATCGGAGCCCCCGGCGACGCCCGCGCGAGCCCGGATCCGGGGCAAGAGTCTCTCCAGGGAGAGGGCGGCTTCGGCGTTGTGGTCGGTAGGTGAGGCCATGGGCAGACGATGGAGTGGCTCGAGTCCCTCGGGGACGAAGTATCCTGATGCATGAACCCGTGGGCACGAAGACCGAAAACGGGGTGTGGAAGTTCCGCGCCGCCCCCTGCCCGGCCCCGTGAGCCCGCAGGAGCGCCTGCGCTCGTCGTCCCTCGTCGAGTGAAGCCGTCCCCCCTCCTTCTTGACGCGCTTTCGCGTGCCGCCCTATGGTGCGCGCCTCGGGGCGCGCGTTTGGGGTGCACGCCCTGGCGCACTCCGGTGCATTTCGTAGATCGCTCCTCCCGACAGGCCTGCCCGCCATGTCTCTCGCCACTCCCCCGCGGATCGCGCGACCGCGCTTCCGCTCGCTCCCCTCCCTCCTGTCGCTCCTCGCCGTGGCGGCCGTGCCCTTCGCGGCCGGCGCCCAGAGCTCCCCGCCCCAGGCGCTGGCGACGCTGCACTGGCGCTTCGTCGGTCCCATCGGCAACCGCACGGCCGCGGTGGCGGGGGAGCCGGGCAACCCCATGGTGGACTACGCCGGCGCGGCCTCCGGCGGCATCTGGAAGACGGAGAACGGCGGGGTCGACTGGAAGCCGGTCTTCGACGGCGAGAACGTCGCGGCCATCGGCGCGCTCGCGGTCTCCCGGTCCGAGCCGCACACGGTCTGGGCAGGCACGGGCGAGACGTTCCTGATCCGCCCGTTCTACCCCATGGGTAACGGAGTCTACAAGTCCACGGACGGCGGCGACCACTGGGAGCACATGGGCCTGGCGGCGACGGGGCACATCGGCCGCATCGTCATCGATCCGCACGACGCACGGCGTGTCTTCGTGTGCGCCCTGGGCCAGCTCTTCAAGCCCCAGCCGGAGCGCGGCATCTACCGCACCACGGACGGCGGCAAGACCTGGAAGCAGGTCCTCGCGCTGGGCGACAGCACCGGCTGCAGCGACCTGGCCATGGACCCAACCGATCCCAACACCCTCATCGCCGGCATGTGGCCCGTCCTCGTGCACCCGTGGAATCTGGACAGCGGAGGGCCCCGGGGCGGCGTCTACATCACCCGTGACGGCGGAGACACCTGGCACAAGGCGGTTCACGGCATGCCGGACCATCCGGTGGGCAAGGTCGCCGTCGCCATCGCGCACAGCGACCCGCGCCGCATGTACGCCCTGGTGCAGGACACGCAGCCGTCGTTCTACCGCTCCGACGACGGCGGCGCGACGTGGCGGCTCGTCAGCCACGACCACATGATGATGCAGCGCGACGCCTACTACGTCCGCTTCGGGGTCTCTCCCACCGACCCCGACCGGCTCTACTTCCTCAGCCCGAACTATGTCATCTCGCAGGACGGCGCCGAGACCTTCGTCGGTCGCGGCGATGGCTTCGCGTCCGCCGGCGGCGACAACCACGACATCTGGATCGACCCCACGAACCCGAACCGCATCATGGTGGCCAACGACGCGGGCGTCTCCATCAGCCTCGACGGCAGCCGCAGCTTCGAGCACATCCGACTGCCCATCGCGCAGGTCTACCACGTCAGCACCGACGACCAGATCCCGTACAACATCTACGGGAACATCCAGGACGCCAGCTCCTTCCGCGGGCCGAGCAACAACCTGGAAGGCGGAGGCTACGGCGGCGGCATCAGCGCGGCCGACTTCCAGGCGGTGGGTGGCTGCGAGAGCGGCTTCGCCACGCCGGAGCCGGGGAACCCCGACGTCGTCTGGTCCGGATGCTACGAGGGGGTGATCAGCCGCATCGACCTGCGCGACGGCCAGGCGCGCGACGTCAGCGTATGGCCCGACGTCGCCGACGGATGGGCGCCCAGGAACGTGAAGTATCGCTGGCACTGGACCATCCCACTGACCATCTCGCCCTTCGACTCGCACACCGTCTACGTCGGCAGCCAGTACGTCCACGAGACCACGGATGGCGGTCGGACCTGGAGGACCATCAGCCCCGACCTGACGCTGAACGATCCCAAGTACCAGGGCAACGCCGGCGGCATCACCTACGACAACCTCTACACCTACGACGCCTCGACTCTGTACTCCATCGCCGAGTCACCCCTGAAGCAGGGCGTCATCTGGGCCGGCACCAACGACGGCCAGGTCAGCCTGACGCGCGACGGCGGCGCGCACTGGACCAACGTGACGAAGAACATCCCCGGCCTGAAGCCCATGGGCACGATCTGGAGCATCGAGCCCTCGCACTTCGACGCCGGCACCGCCTACATCACCGTGAACCTCGAGCAGATGGGCGACTATGGCGCCTACGTCTACGAGACGTCGGACTACGGCCGCTCGTGGCGCCTCATCAGCGGCGGCGTTCCCCACACCATGAACAGCTCCGCGCACTGCGTCATCGAGGACCCCGTGCGCAAGGGCATGCTCTACCTGGGCACCGACAATGCCGTCTACGTGACCTGGGACGACGGCGCGCACTGGACCTCGATACGTGCGAACCTGCCCCCCGCGCCCGTCTACTGGCTCACGCTGCAGAAGCGCTTCAACGACCTGGTCATCTCGACCTACGGGCGCGGGGACTACATCCTCGACGACGTCACCGCCCTGCGTCACCTCGACGCCGCCCGTGCCGCCAACGCGGTCCGCCTCTTCAAGCCGCGCCCGGCGTACCGCTTCCGCAACATCAGCAACCGACGCCTCTCCGAGCCCGGCGCACGCATCGTCGGGCAGGACCCGCCCTATGGGGCCGACGTCAACTTCTACCTGCCCACCGGCGACGCGCACGCGGCCGTCGCGATCCTTGACTCGGCCGGGCGTGCGATCCGCACGCTGCACGTGTCTGGCCACGCCGGCCTCAATCGCGTGTGGTGGGATCTCCGGGGTGAGAACGGGCGGCTGCCGCACATGCTCGTGCCCCCCGTGGGCGCGCCCTGGATGAGGAACGGGCCCCGCGGCTATCACCTGCTCACCGGCATCATGGTGCCCCGCGTCGTGCGCGGCGTGCGCGTGGTGCCCGGGACCTACACCGTCCGCCTCACCGCGGGCGGCCACACCCAGACGCAGCCCCTCACCGTCCTCGCCGACCCGCACTCGTTGGGCACACCCGCCACCCTCGCCGCCCAGCACGCGTTCAAGACACAGGTGCTGGGCGAGATCGACCACGTCGCCGGCATGATCGAGGAGCTGGAGTGGACACGTGAGCGTGCTGCCGACATCGAGGCCCACTACCACGCCGACCCGGCCCAGACGTCCGTCGTCGATGCCGCCCGCAAGCTCGCAGCGGGCGCCATCGCGGTGGAGGGCAAGCTCATCGACGTCTACCTCACGGACGGCAACGAGGACCTGAACCGGCATCCCAGCCAGCTCTACCAGAAGCTGACCGCCCTCTACGACAAGGACGAGGCCGACCAGGGTCCCACCGCCTCGGACAAGGCCGTGAACGACTACTTCCGCCAGTGGATGCAGAAGTCCGAGACGGAGCTGCGGCAGTTCCGGCAAACCCGGGTGTCCGCGTTCAACGATCTGCTGCGCCAGCGGGGGATACCGGCGGCGTTGCAGCGATGAAGCCCCCACGCCGGCGGTGCCCGCGCCCATCGACGTCTACCCGCGCGCCGCCTTCCCCGCCCTTGCCGCCCCGGCATCGGGGGCCTACGGTGCTGGCCGATCCGAGGGTGGGCGATGTCCATCCCTTCGGACGGTCTTCGTCCCTCCGGACGGGCGACGTTGCGCCGGCCTTCGCCCGTGGCCCTTCGGAGGTCGTTCAGTCCTGGAGCCGGTAGCCGCACCCGGAACGTCGCATGAACATCCTCAGCTCGTCAGTGCCTGCCCTCGCCCTCGCGGTCTCCTTCTCCGCGCCGGCGGCCACCCACCCCACGCCGCGCCTCGACGCCTCGCCGGCCGGACACTTCACGGCTGCCACCGTCCAGGTCCCCCCTGCCGACACGACCCCGACCTCGGACACGGCCGCGGCGGACACCACGGGGCCACATGCGACATTCCGCCTCACCGACCTCCGCCGTCTGGTGCAAGTGGGCAGCCCGGAGATCAGCCCGGACGGCAAGCAGATCGCGGTCGTGGTGAGCCGTCCCGACTGGAAGAACGACAAGTCGCGCCGCGAGCTGGACCTCGTGGGCGTGGCCTCGGGCAACAGCCGCCCCCTCACCTACCGGCGTGACGGTGTGTCGTCGCCCAGGTGGTCGCCGTCGGGGGACCGGCTCGCTTTCACGGCGCCGGATACGGCCACCAAGAAGTCCCAGGTGTGGGTGCTGCACATGAACGGCGGCGATCCCATCCGGCTCACCGACTCGAAGACCGGTGTCTCGGCCTACTCGTGGAGTCCCGACGGCCGGACCATCGCGTACGTGGCCCAGGACACGGTCCCGAACCCCAAGGCCATCAAGCACCACGAGGACGCATTCCAGATCACGCTGAACAACTACCAGGTCCGGGCCGCCGTGCAACCGTGGCACCTGTGGATCATCCCGGCCGCGGGCGGCAAGGCCAAGCGCCTCACCGAGGGAAGCTGGAGCCTGGAGACCGTGCCGGGCGGCGCGGCCGCGCCGGCGTGGAGCCCGGACGGCAAGTCCGTGGTGGTCGTTCGCCACCCCGGTGTGTGGTTCGGGGACGCGTACCGCTCCACCCTCGTGCGCGTGGACACGACGGCGACGGCCGACTCGACGCCGCACCTCTTCGTGGGCACCCCCGACACGGCGGCCACCCGCATCGGCACCACCGGCGACACGTTGCTCACGGGCGAAGGCGGGGGCAGCCCGGTGGCGGCGCCGAAGGGCGGCGCTCTGGCCTTCCGGCGCGCCCGCGGCGGCGACATGAACAACGGGAACGCCGTGTACGTGGTGCGGGACGGTCGGGTGCTCGACGCCACCGCCACCATGGCCCGCGACATCGGCGGCTTCGCGTGGCTCCCTGACGGTCGCTCCCTCCTGCTCACGGGAGCCCTGGGCGGCCGCTCCGTCATGTGGGAGAAGCCTGCCGACGCGCCGGCCCGGATCCTCGACCTGGGCCAGGTGCAGCCCTCGCGCGCCATGAGCGTCTCCGACGGCGGGTCCATCGCCTTCATCGGCGGAACGACCGGCCAGCCCGGACAGCTGTACTACATGGCCTCCGCGGACGCGAAGCCGAAGCAGCTCACCCACTTCAACATGTTCCTCGACTCGCTGCACCTGGGCCGTGTGGACACCATCGCGTGGAAGGGTCCCGGCGGCTTCGCCGAGGACGGAGTCCTCACCTACCCACCGGACTACGAGGAGGGCACGAAGATCCCGCTGGTGCTCCTCATCCACGGCGGCCCCGAAGGCGCGTCCACCGCCCTCTTCTTGGCCCGCGCCCAGCTCCTGGCCGCCCACGGCTACCTGGTGTTCCAGCCCAACTATCGCGGCAGCATCAACCTGGGCGACACCTACCAGCACGCCATCTACCGCGACACCGGCGAGGGCCCCGGCAAGGACGTCATGGCGGGGTTGGCGGCGGTGGAGAAGCTGGGCGTGGTGGACACGAGTCGCATCGGTGTCTCGGGCTGGTCCTATGGCGGCTACATGACCACCTGGCTCACCGGCCACTACCATGTCTGGAAGGCCGCGGTGGCCGGCGCTGCCCTCACCGACTGGGTCATGGACTACACCATCGCCTTCTACCAGCAGGGCGACATGTACTTCTTCGGCGGCTCGCCCTGGACGAAGAAGTACTGGGACATCTGGCGTGAGCAGTCGCCCATCACCTACGTGCGGAACGTGACCACGCCCACGCTGCTCATGGGCGACGTCGGTGACCCCAATGTGCCCATCGTGAACAACCTCGAGTGGTACCACGCCCTCCGCGACAACGGTGTCGAGACCGAGTTCTGGGCCTATCCGGCCCACTCGCACTTCCCCGGCGACATCGTACGCCAGACGGACGTCTACCGGCGCTGGATCGACTGGATGGACCGGCATCTGAAGCCCCGAAGCTCGAAGAAGTAGCGCGGCCGTCGAGGACCCACAGGGAAGCACGTGGGCGCCACGGGGTGCCACGGCCGCAGGCCTGCGGCGTGCCCGGCTTCGTTGGTCGAGGCGATCCCCTACTCGCCCTTTCCGAGCTGGCCTGCCAGTCGGTCCCGCGCTTCGGGCGTGGCGATGACGAGGAGCTGATCGCCGGCGCGCAGGTGCGCCCCTCCCCCCGGCAACACCGTGTACCCCTCCCGCAGCACCGCCGCCAGCTCCGCGTCGGGCCCGAGCTGGTCCGCCGTGACGGCCTGGTCGACCAGCGGGCTGTCCGCTTTCAGCGTGGAGATGGTGAGCTGGGTACGGTCCGAAAGGTCGATGGGCACGCCGCTCTCGAGGAGCATGCGGAGATCCAGGTGCCCAATCTGCGAGAGGGCCGGCGTCCGGTGCTCACGCAGGAGCCGGAACGCGTTCCTCAGATGCTCGGCGTGATGAGCCGGTGAGTACGCCGGGGTCGCCACCTGCGCCTCGTACAGGGTGCGGTACTTCAGCCGCCTGGAGAGCGCGGACTGCAGCAGCACGCTGAGCACCACCGCCAGGGCTGCCGCCACCAGGAACTCGTAGCCGCCGGTCATCTCCGTCACCATGAGCATCGCGGCGATGGGCACCCGCCCCGCTCCGCCGAACACCGCCGCCATCCCGACGATGACGAACGGTGCCGCGGGCTGGTGGAGGACGGCAGCCATGAAGCCGCCCACCATGGCCCCGACGTAGAGGCTCGGTGCGAAGACGCCGCCTGCGCCCCCCGAGGAGAGCGTCAGCGAGAAGGACAGGATCTTCGCGAAGACCAGGACGAGCATGAGCGTGACCGCCAGGTGACCGTCGATGGCCTCCTGGATCCAGCCGTAGCCACCGGCCAGCACCTGGGGAAGAGCCAGGGCGATGAGGCCGACACAGAGCCCCCCTATGGCGGGCTTGAAGTGCGGCGGGATCGGGATGGCGTGGAAGAGGTCTCTCACGTAGTAGAACACGAGCGGCATCAGGGTCGATACGACCCCGGCCACGAGGCCCAGCGCGGCGTACCGGAAGTAGTCGGTGAAGCCGGGGCCGGCGAGTCCCGCCGGGACCGTGAACAGCGGCGCGAAGCCGACGAACAGACCGTTCACGGCGTACGCCGTGACCGAGCCGAGCATCGTGTGGATCAACGCCCCCGCGTCGAACTCCATGTCGCTGTACAGCACCTCGACGGCGAACACGGCCGTGCCGATGGGCGAGCGGAAGATCGCCGACAGGCCGGCGGCCATCCCGATGAGCACGAGGAGCCGGCGCTCCTCGTCGCTGCGCTTGATGAGGGAGGCGTAGATGGACCCGACGCCGGCCGCGATCAGCGACGTCGGGCCCTCACGGCCCGCCGAGCCGCCCGAGCCGATGATGATGGCCGAGGCGATCGCCTTGAGGGGCGTCACGCGGGTCCGGATGTACCCGCCGGCGGTATGGAACGCGCGCACCGCCGTGTCGGTGCCGTCGCCCTCCGCCTCGGGAACGAGGCTGTACACGAGGACGCCGGCGATGAGGCCGCCCAGCGTCGTGGCCACCGGGATCAACCACAGGCCGTGCGGCCCGAGGATCTGGTGGAGCAACCCGCCCTCGCCCGTGAGCACCGGCGGCGAGTAGTCCGCGAGGGCGCCCATGAACACCTTCTGGGTGAGGTGCAGCATGAACATGAACACCTGGGCGGACAGCGCCCCGACCACTCCGAGGATGATGGTGTCGACTAGCAGCAGGCGGCGGCGCAAGGGGTTACCCCCTCCGGTGAGGGTCTGCAGGGTGATCGATGGGGGACGGGGTCAGCATCTGTTGGGGCGTATCGTGCAGCTCCGGTCGCCGTGATGACGGTCTACCGCCGGCGCACCGGGAGCCTGCGATGCCCGATCTCCTCGAATCGGGGGAACAGTTCGCGGGGCCGCCGCAGCCGGCCCCTTCGCGTCGACGGGTGGAGCGCGCAGGGTTCGGATGGGGCCTAGGGACGCACCGAGGAGATCGTGAACCTGAAACCGTCCGGGTCCCGAACCCGAAACAGGCGCACGCCCCCCGGCATGTCGGCGGGCTCGGAGTCGAGGGTGCCTCCACGTGCCTTGATCCCCTCGGCCAGCTCGTCGATGTCCTGGACTGTGGTGATCTGCAGCGAGAACCCCTCCCCCTTGTCCCGGTCCTTCCCTTTCGCGCCGTCGTCCTGCTCGAGGAGCAGCCGCACGGCGCCGGCCTTCAGAGACACCCCCGTCACGACGCCATCGCGCTCGTGCTTCCGCTCGATGCTGAAGCGCAGCACGACGCGGTACCACGCGAGGCTCTTCTCCAGGTCGCTGACGGTAAGGGACGCAGCGAGCTCACGGCCGCGGAATGACTCGGGTTGGGCGCGGTCGGGGACGCCGAAACGCACCGGGGCGTCGGGGCTCATCACATCTCCGGGATCGAGCGGACAACACCTACAGAGGTGATCTAATACGCCCGTGTCCACCCCGCCATCTTCGGTCACCCTCGCTGCCGCGATTGATCGGGGCCACCGGCGCTTCGAGCACCCGCGAAATGCTACAATCGTCGGAGATTTCGCCGCTCGCGCGCGACGCCCCGACGACCCATGTTGCTGCGTCTTCCACCAGACATGGGACCGGCCGACGAGGGCTCTCCGTCCCGGCACCACCGGCCTGCATGTCACCAGCCGGAGTCCAGCCATGATGTCTCGCGCGTGCTCAACCGTGCTCTCGTTCCTGCTCGGCATCATCCCCACCGCGCTCACCGCCCAGTCCACCCGCCTCCTCCACCAGCCCGACGTCAGCGCGCGTTACGTCGCGGTCGCGTACGCCGGGGACATCTGGCTCGTACCGAGATCCGGAGGCGACGCACGGCGGGTGACTTCCTCACCCACCGTGGAGAGCGATCCGCACTTCTCGCCGGACGGGAAATGGCTCGCCTTCACAGGCGAATACGGTGGCAACCCGGACGTGTACGTCGTGGGCGTCGACAGCGGCGTTCCGCGCCGCCTCACATGGAACCCCGCGCCCGATCAGGTGCGAGGGTGGACCCCCGACGGCAAGAGCGTAGTCTTCGAGTCCACGCGCACCGGCGTCCCCGACGCGGAGCCGAAGCTATGGGAGGTCGCGCTCACCGGCGGTCTTCCCGAGCCGCTGCCGCTGCCTCGCGCTCAGGCGGGCGCCATCTCCCCCGACGGCCGGTACATCGCCTACCAGCTCGTACGTCCCTGGGAGTCGGAGGAGCGGAACTACCGCGGCGGTCAGAACCAGCCCATCCGGGTGTTCGACACGCGGACCGACTCCGTGCAGAAGCTCCCGTGGACGAACAGCCGCGACCAGCAGCCGGTCTGGCTCGGCAGCACCATCTACTTCATCTCCGATCGGGACTGGACCAACAACGTCTGGGCCTACGACACGAAGACGAAGGCCCTGAAGCAGATCACGCGCTACAGCGACTTCGAGGTCGAGAGCGTGAACACCGGCGCCGGCATGGTGGCGTACGCGGAGGCCGGTGACGTCCATCTGTACAATCCTGCCACGGGCGCCGACCACAAGCTCGACGTCCACATAACCGGCGACTTCCCGTGGGCCATGCCCCATGCCGCCGACGTGTCGAAGGACCTCGTCCACCCGCAGCTTTCGCCCACCGGCGTGCGTGCGCTCTTCGAGGCCCGCGGCGACGTCTTCACCGTGCCCACCGAGAAGGGCACATGGCGCGACCTCACCCGGTCGTCGGGCGTGGCCGACCGCACTCCCGTGTGGTCACCCGACGGCAAGCAGATCGCCTGGTTCAGCGACAGCAGCGGTGAGTACGAGCTCATGGTGGGCGGTCAGGACGGGCTCACGCCGCCGCGGGCGTACAAGCTCCAGGATCCGACATACTTCTACTCGCCGGAGTGGTCGCCCGACGGCAAGCGGATCCTGTTCACCGACGCCGAGATGAATCTCTGGGTGCTGGATCTCGCCACGGGCAAGGAAACCCACGTGGATCAGGGCAACTACACGTGGCCCAACCGGGACATGTCGCCCTCCTGGTCCCCCGACTCACGGTGGATCGCCTACACCAAGAGACTCAGGCGCTCCCAGTTCCACGCGGCGTTCGTGTACGACCTGGAGGACCACTCGACCCACCAGCTCACCGACGGGTTGTCCGACGTCATCGACCCCACGTGGGGCAGGAGCGGCAAATACTTGCTCTTCCTGGCGTCGACGGACTTCGCGCTGCACACGGGGTGGCTGGACATGAGCTCGTACAATCAGCCGATCCAGCGCGGCGTATACCTGGCTGTCCTGTCCAAGGCCGACCCGTCGCCGCTGCTCCCCCAGAAGGGAGACGAGCCTGGGACTCCCGAGAGCGGGTCCGAGCGGTCGGGCGGATCCGGAGGCTCCGCGAAGCCCGACACGAGCGCGCACCGCGGCACCCACGAAAGCGTGACCGTGCATATCGACTTCGACGGCTTCATGCAGCGGATCCTCGCCCTGGACGTCCCGAGCCGTGACTACGTCGATCTCCAGGCGGGGAAGGCGGGGCAGTTCTTCTACCTCGAGCGCGTACCCCACCACGCCGACGTGCTCCACCGGTACGATCTCGGGGATCGCAAGGCCATCGACTTCGTGTCGGCGGCCGCCGGGGACTACGCGATCTCCTTCGACGGCAAGAAGCTGCTGTATCAGCATGCGAGCTCCAGCGGGCGTCCCGAAGGCCGCTGGGCCGTGGTGGATGCCACCGGCGGCGCTCCGGCCGCGGGCAAGGGCGCTCTGGCCACGTCGGACCTCAAGGTGGACGTCGACCCCGAGGCCGAGTGGCACCAGATCTTCGACGAGGCGTGGCGCATCGAGCGGGATTACCTGTACGTGGCCAACATGAACGGCGCCGACTGGCCCGCCATCAAGAAGAAGTACGCCCAGTTCCTGCCCTACGTGCGTCACCGTGCCGACCTGACCACGCTGCTCTCCCAGATGCAGGGCGAGCTCTCCCTGGGACACAGCTTCGTGGGTGGGGGCGACCTCCCCACGGCCGACGCGCAGCCGGCGGGACTCCTGGGCGCGGACCTCGAGGTGGCCAACGGCCGCTATCGCATCCGGAAGATCTATACCGGCGAGAACTGGAACCCGGACCTGCGCGCGCCTCTCTCCTCGCCGGGCGTCGACGTGCACGAGGGTGAGTACATCCTCGCGGTGAACGGCCGCCAGCTGGCGCCGCCCGAGAACCCCTACGAGCCCTTCGTGGGCACGGTGGGCAAGCAGGTGGAGCTCACCGTCAACGAGCGGCCCACCATGGAGGGCTCGCGCGTGGTCACGGTGGTTCCCGTGGCCAGCGAGAGCGCGCTACGCACCCGTGACTGGATCGAGTCCAACCGCCGAGAGGTCGACTCGCTCTCGAACGGGCAGCTCGCGTACGTCTACGTCCCCAACACCGGTGAGGGCGGCTACACCAGCTTCAACCGGTACTACTTCGCGCAGCAGAACAAGAAGGGTGCGGTCATCGACGAGCGGTTCAACCACGGGGGCAGCATCGCCGACTACATGGTGGACATCATGAGCCGCAAGCTCCACGGCTACTTCAGCCAGCGGCTCGGCAAGCACTACAACGACGTCACCGCCCCGGCGGCGGCCATCTGGGGTCCGAAGGTGCTCGTCATCAACGAGATGAGCGGCTCCGGCGGCGACATGTTCCCGTACATGTTCAAGCAGATGCACATCGGGCCCCTCATCGGGACGCGCACCTGGGGCGGCCTGGTGGGGTGGGGCGGCGAGCCGAGGCTCATCGACGGAGGATTCATCAGCGCGCCGAGCACGGGCTTCTACGACCCCTCCGGGAAGTGGGCGGTGGAGAACGAGGGCGTCTCGCCCGACATCGAGGTGGAGCAGACGCCTGCGCTGCAGATCGCGGGGCACGATCCCCAGCTGGAGCGCGCCGTGGCCGAGGCCATGAAGCTCCTGCGCGAGCATCCCGTGGAGCTCAAGCCGACCCCGCCGGGGCCTGATCGGGTGCATCCCCAGCGGAACGGCCGGGGTGGAGGGGGCAGACGGTGAGGTCCGGCGGGACGAGCCCGGGGCGCCGAACCTGAACGTGCAAACGTCTCCACCGCGAACCGGACCATCCAGTGAGAAGGGGGCGGCGGGTCATGACCCGCCGCCCCCTTCACGGCACGTGATCTGCCGCCCTTCACGGGCTGCCGGCGAACGTCATCGGCGCAGCTCCGTCGACAGGATGTTGTTGAGGTTCAGACCCGGCGCGGCCTGCAACCCGTAGTCCTTCTCCATCTGCTTGATGGAGGCGGTCAGCAGGGTCTCCATCAGGAACGGGTTGTGGACGGCACTCCCCTCCATCTGGGCGAGCTCCACATTGAACTTCGCGCCTTCCGCCGTGGTGATGTGGTTATCCCCCGCCACGAACTCGCTGTCGGGAGCCTGCACCACCAGCGAGTCAAGCTGGTCGGCCAGGTCGGCGATGCGCGTCTCCGCCGTGGTGTAGGCCGAGCGCGCGGCGTCGGCGGAGCCGTGGCACCCGCTTGAGGAGCACGCGTCGAAGTCGCGCTGCTGGATGCCGCAGTTCGATGTGGGCTCCGGTACCCCGATGCTGTCGAGGCAGGGCGTCGCCTGGAACTCGTGTCCCTGGTAGTTCCAGACGGATGCGCCAGCCGAGTCCACGACGTTGAACTTGTGCATGTGGCAGGTGGCGCACAGATCCGTGTTGGCCACGCTCCCGTGCGTTCCGTAGATGGTGTCGGTGGCGGACATGAAGTCCGGCGCCCGCCATCCGGCCTGCCCCAGCAGGAGGGGACCCTGGGGAGACATGGGCCCGTACTTCGTGGCCGGGTTGGGCACGGCGTCGTACTGATGGCACTTCATGCACAGGTTCTGATTGACGTTGCGCACGTCGATGGGATAGCGCAGCTGGTACTCGTTGCTGGCATCGTGGGGATCGTGACACACCGCGCACGTGACGGGGATGAGCTGCGTGGTGTTCTCCTCGAGGTAGTCTCCGGGGACGCCCCACGCCGCCAGCACCCCGCGCGCCGAGTGGCACGCGCCGCATTCGGGTCTGCTCGCGGCGTTCAGGATGCCGTGGTTCGTCGTGTCGGCGTGCATCGACTTCGCCCACTCGTCCACGAAGGGGTTGTGCGAGCCCGTGTGGCACTCGCCACACCCGTTGGTCAGGCCGACGCCCACCACGATGGACGCCAGCGGCTGGGTCGCGTCGGGATTCTGGGCGTGCTGGAGGCCCGGACCGTGGCACGACTCACACTGGACGTCGTGGTACCGCGCGTCCCCCGTCGCGAGCCAACCGGCGATGGTGTCCACGTAGTTCCCGTTCCCGTTCACGGTGTGGCACTCCTCGCACGACGACATGGCGTGGCCACTGGCCTGCAGGTCCGCCCAGGCCGAGGCGTGCTTGGTCTCCTTCCAGGTGCTGTAGATGCCCGAATGGCAGTTCCCGCACGCGGGCATCTTGGCCACGGTGTCGCTGTAACCCAGGAAGCTGTCCGCGGCGGTGGGTGGTTGAGTGAAGAGCGGCTTTGCGACGAGCACGTCCTTGGTGTCGGTACAGCTCGTCAGGGTCATGGCCAGCGCGGTTGCCGCGAGCAGCGCCGTCGCTCGAAGGGACGGCATGGAACCCTCCAATCCTCGAATTGCCGAATTTCAGCGTGGGTCAGCCAGGAGGGTCCCGTATGGGGGCAGGCCACCACGTGCGTATGCACATGAAGTCTCGACCCGTCCCCAGGGAGTCGCAGTAGTACTTTCGTTTAGAGAACAGTAGTACTTTCGTTCAAATCCCCGTGGGGAATCCCCCTACACGGAGCATCCGTAGGATTGCGGAGAAGAAAAAGAGCCCGGGTCGGGGTCTTCGCTACTCTCCCGGTCCTCCTCCACTACGTCTGTCGACCTTTCCGTCCGCGGCGTGCTTGTGGGCCCCCGCCAGCTCCGCATCCACCCGGGCGCGCACGGCCTTGAGCTCCGCGTCCATCTCGATCCGCGGGATGCCGTGCAGCATCCAGTCGGGAGCCGGTGCCCCCTCGAGGTAGTGGTCGAAGAACTCCTGCATGCGCATGGCGTAGTCGCGCTGGTTGACCGGCCTGGCCAGCCCGTGGTTCTCCCCCACGTAGGTGAGGAGGATGACCTTCTTGCCGGCGTTGCGGAGATCGTTGAACCAGGTGATGCCCTGGTTGAAGTCCACGGCGCCGTCCTTGTCGTCGGACAGGATAATGAGCGGGGTGGTCACGTTCTTGGTGTGGAAGGCTGGCGAGTTCCGCACGTAGGCGTCCCAGTTGTCCAGGAAGCTCCCCTTGAAGCGGCCCTGGCTGGACTCGAAGATCTGGGCGTCGCCGATCCCCGCGTTCCAGTAGACCGACCCGTACATGCTCACCATGTCGGTGAGGGGGGCGCCCGCCACCGCCGCGGCGAAGATATGGGTCTGCGTCACCAGGAAGGCGGTCTGATAGCCGCCCCACGAGTGGCCGTGGAGGCCCACCTTCGTGGAGTCGACGATGCCCGTGGCGATGGCCGCCTTCACCGCCGGCACCACGCACCACACCGCCGACATCCCCGGATCGTTCACCCGGTAGACGATGTCCGGCAGGAGGACGGCGTACCCGCGGCTGGTGTACACGCTGAGGTCCGGCGCACGGGTGTCGCTGGGCAGCACGTAGTCGTGCAGCTCCTGCGAGCGCTTCTCGTAGATCTCCACGAGGAGGGGGTACTTCTTGCCCGGCTCGTAGTCCGCCGGGAGGATGAGCGCCCCCTGGAGGGAGTCGCCCTTGGCGCTGACGTAGTCGATGAGACGGGCGCCGCTGGACCACGCAAACTCTCTCTGCTGCGGATCGGCGTCGGTGAGGCGCGTGCCCCCCGAGAAGTCGGACTTCGCCAGGTACCAGTCGGGATAGGCGTTGAACGTCTGACGGGAGTAGAGCACCACGTCGGCGTCCTTCGCCTTCATGAAGCCGAAGTACGCGTCGTCCCACATGAGGCGCGTCGCGCCGCCCTTGCCGGCGTCCACCCGGGACAGGCCCTCCTTCTTCGTCCACTCGCCGTAGGTCTGGAAGTAGAGCGGCTTGGAGAGATCGATCCCCTCCTCGTCGCGGGGGACCATCACGCGTCGTTGATAGTGGACCCGCGTGGCCCGTCCGTTCCGCGTGAGGTTCAGCGGGGGCGCGCCGGTGGCGGACACCTTCCAGACGTCCCACCCGTCGGAGAGCAGCACCCAGCCACCGTCCTTCGACCACCCCACCACGGGCTCGGGCGGCTTCACGAGGTCGTTGTGATCATCCTTCACGTTGGCGAAGGTCACCGGCATCCCGGCCGTCAGGTTCCGTACCTTCCCGGTGGCCATGTCGATGAGGTGCCAATTGGCGTCCATGCCCCAGAAAAGGAGCCGAGATCCGTCGGCGGACGGCACCACCCGCGTGATCACCTTGCGTACGGGGCGGCGCTCCTGGCCTGTCCGCAGGTCGATGGTGTAGATGTCCACGAAGGCGCGACCCGTGATGCTCTCGTCCCGCTGGTACGGCTCGTTCCCCAGGGAGTACGCGTACCGGTCGTGCGGGGCGATGGACACGTTGCGAAGGGAGTCGTTGGCCAGACGGATCACCCGGTTCTCGCCGAGCCGGTATTCCGCCAGATAGCTGTAGTGCTCGTCCTGTTGCTGCTGCACGATCTGTTGCGATTGCAGGCGCGGATCGTCCCAGTGCCACAGGATGAGCGAGGGGAGGTCCTCGTCCGTGGGTGCCGCCGTTCTGGGCTGGTTCTGTCTTCCGCCCATGCCCGGGGCGCCGGGCTTGATGAGAGACTGCAGGTCCGTGCCCCGCTCGTGCCCCCGCGGTGGCGGCTCGGGCGCCTCCTTCAGCCCGAAGTACAGGGTGCCCAGGTCCTCGGACCAGCTGGGCCCACGGTCGGGGCTCACCACCATGCCCGCCGGCGCGTCGCTCCGGCCGGTCAGATCCAGAACGGTCTTCTTCGGGCCGCCGGCGCCGAAGCCCGTGAAGGCGACCACGTCCACGGTGGTGTCGCGTCCCGCGGTGTCGGCCATGACGCGCAGGGCGGCGAGGGCGAGGCCGCTGTCCGCCCACGCCAGATGGCGGTAGACCGCCCGGGAGCCGTCCAAGGCGTCCACCACGTTGGTGTCGAGATCGCGCACCTGCACCCCGTCGCCGACGTGGTCCGCCGTCTCCACGGTGTAGGCCAGGTACCGGCCGTCGTGGTCGAAGCCGAACTCGCTCACGGAGCCGACGTTCTGGATCGACCCGTCGGCGAGGTCATAGAGGAGCAGGTCCGACGAGTTGGTCCGCACCGCCGGCGCCCCACCACTTCCCCCCGCCCCACCTCGGCCACCACGACCGCCTGCCGCCCCGGTGGCTCCCCCGCCGGCGGCGCCCGAGGGCTCCGTGAGCAGGGCCAGCCAGTGGGGATGATCCCCCTGGAACGCGAAGCGGCGGATGCGATCGAAGTCTCTCTTCTTGCCCGTGGCGAGATCCACCAGGGCGACCTTGGACTCGGCCGGCCGCCGTGACGTGCGCGCACGCGCTGTCTCCTCCTTGGTGGGCTGCACGCGGAAGACGGCCCACTTCGAGTCGCCCGAGATGGTGACCAGAGCGGGTCCCCCGAAACGCCTGCCCCCGCGCCCCCCGGCCGACGCGTCGCCCACGGGGAAGCGCCACTCGGTCGTGTCGTGGGTCGCGCGGATCACCACCGTCGCGTCGCCGTCGTTGGGTGCCAGCTCGTATGCCAGCCACTTGCCGTCGGGCGAGACCGTCGGACCACGAATCGACTTCCAGGCACGCAGGTCGGCGATGGACATCTGCCTGGTGCCGGGCTCCGTGGTCCTCGCATCCTGTGCGCGGGCGGCGACGGGAACGCACAGCGAGCAGACGACGACTGTGGCGAGCAGCGCGCCGGGCATTGACGATGAGCGGGCGTTCATGGACTTCTCCCCCCGGATATGGGCGGCGGACGTGCGATCCGGGCGAATGTAGATCGTGCGTGCGCCGGCGGCGAGCGAGGTCCTCCGGGGGGCGGCGCACCGCCATTTCCCCGGCCTGACGCGCATCCGGAAACGACTTCGCGGCCGTAGACGCGGCGCAGCGGCCCATGTCACGCATCACCATCCGGCCTATATTCCCGTTGCGCCAACGCCCCAATTCCAGAGGAATCTCATGAATAGAAGCTTCGTCACCCCCCTGGCCGTCAGCGCCGCTCTGGCCCTGGTGGCCGCGGGGTGCAGTCAGTCGAAGGCGCCGCAGCAGAGTGCAGCGGCGAGTGCCACCTCGGGCCCCGTGTTCGACGTCTCGCTGCTGGACACGGCCGTCAGCCCCTGCGTCGACTTCAACAAGTTCGTCAACGAGAAGTGGGTGGCGGCCAACCCCATCCCCCCCGACCGCACGAGGTGGGGCTCGTTCGATGCGCTGACCGAGAAGAGCCTCAACGACCAGCACACCATCGTCCTCAAGGCCGATTCGGACGCGGATCAGGCCACGCCCGGCTCCATCGAGCAGAAGATCGGCTACCTGTTCCGCGCCGGCATGGACTCGGCGACCATCGACAAGCTCGGCTTCGATCCCATCAAGCCCAAGCTGCAGTCGATCGCGGCGATCAACACGCCGGCCGACGTGGTCACCTGGTTGGACAACTCGTTCGCCAACGGTGATCAGCAGGTGTTCAGCTTCGGATCGAGCGCGGACTACAAGGACGCCAAGATGCAGATCGCGTTCACGTTCCAGTCCGGCCTGGGCCTGCCGACCCCAGACTACTACAGCAAGCCCGAGTACAAGGACCTGCGCGACCAGTACAAGGCGCACATCGCGAAGCTCTTCGAGCTGACGGGCGTCAGCGCTCCCGACGCGGCCAAGAAGGCGGA
>Ga0315535_1000492_pt1 | contig 27860 bp, 24 predicted proteins | sample SalMarSW160220MG_2_FD_203092 | JGI IMG/M metagenome (GOLD analysis project Ga0315535, IMG submission 203092) | Salt marsh sediment microbial communities from the Plum Island Ecosystem LTER, Massachusetts, United States - Salt Marsh Sediment SW1602-20 ... | reverse complement strand
CATGGTATATCCCACAGCAGCGAAGACTGCCACGAAAAGGAGCAGAATACCCCTGAGATCGGTCACTGTTCCGCTGCTTTTGTTAAGGACCACCATCAAAACCCCACCAAAAGAAATAACCAGGCCAATGATATTCAGGCTGGTCAGCTTCTCCCGGAACAGATAGTAGGCACCAAAGGGCACAATCAGGGGGATGGTGGAAATAATTACTGCCCCTACGGTTGGTGAGACCAGCATCAGGCCATTGGCCTCCCCTAAAAAATAGAAGAAGGGTTCGAAAAGGGCCATCAGGAGAAACCACTTTTGATCCTTTCTCTTTATTTTGTTCAGTCGCTTGAATATCCAGGCGAATCCAAAAAGAAAAAAGATGGATACAAACAATCTTAAGAAGACAATGGTGACGGGCCTGAATGATTCGCTGGCGTATTTAAAAAGGACGAAAGTAAAACCCCAGAAGATCATCGCAAGGATGACACTTACGTAAGCTCCGAAACGGGGTGATCTCATCAGGCTGCCCGGAGTCGCTTCAGGTTTGCCTTTTCCAGTTTCTCCCTGGCATACTTGATCCCGATGGTCATCTTTTCTGCATCCTCCTTGGAAGGCAGCTCGAACATGGCATCCATCATGATGGCCTCACAAATGGAACGAAGGCCTCTGGCTCCCAGTTTGAATTCCAGGGCTTTCTTTACAATATAGTCCAATACCGGTTCATCCCAGGTAAGCTTGATGCCATCCATTTCAAACAGTTTCTCATACTGTTTGATAATGGCATTTCGTGGTTCGGTCAGGATGCGGCGCAGAGCCCTTTCATCCAGTGGCTCCAGGTATGTAAGTACCGGCAGCCTGCCGATGATCTCAGGGATCATCCCGAATGATTTCAGATCCTGGGGTGCCACATACTGCAACAGGTTGGTCTTATCGATCCGGTCTGTATTTTTGGAAGCATTGTAACCCACTACCTGGGTGTTCAGCCGGCTGGCAATCTTGTTCTCAATGCCATCGAATGCTCCTCCGCAAATAAACAGGATGTTCCGGGTATTCACCGGAATCATCTTCTGATCGGGATGCTTCCTTCCCCCCTGTGGCGGAACATTGATAATGGAACCCTCCAGCAACTTGAGCAGACCCTGTTGAACACCTTCACCGGATACATCCCTGGTAATGGATGGATTGTCACTCTTGCGGGCAATTTTATCAATCTCATCAATAAATACAATTCCCTTTTCTGCAGCTTCCACATTGTAATCAGCCACCTGGAGCAACCTTGTCAGAACACTCTCAATGTCTTCTCCCACATAGCCGGCTTCGGTGAGTACGGTTGCATCCACAATGGTGAAAGGTACATGTAGCAACCTTGCAATGGTCCTGGCAAGAAGGGTCTTTCCTGTTCCGGTTTCTCCAACCAGGATGATGTTGGATTTTTCAATCTCAACCTCCTCCTTGCTTTCCTGTTGCATCAGGCGCTTATAATGGTTGTAGACAGCCACCGAAATGTATTTCTTGGCTTCCTCTTGCCCGATCACATACAGATCCAGAAAACTCTTGATCTCCTGGGGTTTTAAAAGCTTGAGCTGATCCATATCAAACTCACCCTGCACGCCGAGTTCCTCCTGGACAATGCTGTAGGCCTGTTCGATGCACTTGTCACAGATATGTCCTGAAATACCTGCAATCAGAAGGTTTGTATCCTTCTTTTCCCTGCCGCAAAATGAGCAACGGTCCATGGCTATTTTTTTTCTTTGGTCCGGATCAATACATCGTCAATCATTCCATATTCTTTGGCCTCCAATGCTGTCATCCAGAAGTCCCTGTCGCCGTCTTTCTCCACCTGGTCAATGGATTTCCCGGAATGCTCAGCGATGATGGTATAAAGCTCCTTTTTCATTTTAACAATCTCACGGGTGGTAATCTCGATATCGGACGCCTGTCCCTGTGTCCCTCCCATGGGCTGGTGGATCATTACCCTGCTGTGCTTCAGTGCTGATCTCTTCCCTGCTGTTCCTGCCGCCAGCAATACCGCACCCATGGAAGCAGCCATACCGGTGCAGATGGTGGCCACATCACAAGAGGTATATTGCATGGTATCATAAATACCCAATCCTGCATGAACCCCTCCTCCCGGTGTGTTGAAATAGACCTGGATATCCTTGGCCGGATCAGCTGAATCCAGGTAAAGCAGCTGCGCCTGGATGATATTCGCCACATAATCGTCAATGGGCGCCCCCAGAAAAATGATCCTGTCCATCATCAGCCTTGAAAATACATCCATGGAAGCCACATTCAACTGCCTCTCCTCAATAATGGTAGGTGAAATGTAGCTGTTGTACTGCGAGGTAAATTGATGCAATGTCATGCTGTTTATTCCCAAGTGCCTGGTGGCATACTTCTTAAAATCATCCTGCTGGCTCATATGTTCTGTTTTTCTATTTTTCGTACAATTTACGGAACTTATCCGAACTGACCTCTTTTTCAGTTACGGTCACCGTTGATTTGATATTTGCCATGAGCTTCTCCTCGGCCTTCTGATCGTAGATACGGCGGGCCTCTTCGGGCTTCGATAACATCTCTTTGGCATAGTTCTCCAGGTAGTCATCGGGCACATTGGAGATACCGTATTGCATATACTGGTTCAGTGCCATTCCCTTGGCCAGATCCAGTGCTTCCCCGGCAGAAACAGTGATCTCCTGCTCCTTGAGAAGCTGCTCCTTAATAAGCTGCCAGCGGAAATCATCTTCATACTTCTCAAAATCCTCTTTGATCTGCTCTTGGGTGATCTGCTCATTGGTTTCCACCATCCAACGCTTCAGGAACTCTACAGGCAAATCGACTTTCGCCTTTTTGATCAGTACTTCCCTTGCATCCACCATGAACCTGTATGCACTCTCACGCTCGTAGTTAGCGCCTATTTCATCCCTGATGCGACCTCTGAACTCATCTTCGGTCTTTACCTCTCCTTCACCATACACCTTGTCGAACAAGTCTTGCCCCAAGGTGGCCTTCTCAAATTTCTGGATGGCTTCGATCCGGCATTTGAAAGTGCCTTCAAGCATAGGCACCTGGGCCTTGTCGATGCGCAGCATGGCGGCTACCTCTGTATCGTTGGGGTATGCCTTTTTTACATCAAATATGACTTCATCCCCACTGGTGGCTCCACTGAAGAGCACCTTCTGGTCATCATCCTTCATCATGTCCAGCGACATGGAAACATTCTCCACACGGATCCCGTTCTCCACCTCGTTGCCCTCTTTGTCTACCTTCACCAGGATACCTTTGATCAGTTCATCACTCCCTGCCTTTGTTACAGCCACAAACTCACCGTAACGTCCCAGTAATGAATCTGCGTACTCATCCTCCTGCTTCTTATCCACCTTGATCTTGTAGTAGGGAACTTTGTCCTTACCGCTTACTTCCATCTTTACCCTGGGAGCCAAACCCAGATCAAATTTGAATTCAAATTCGGAATCACGCCCGAAATCAATCTTTTTCTCCTCTCCCAGGTGTGGAAGGGGTTCCCCCAGTATCTTTATTTCATTCTCCTGCAAATGGGTAAAAAGCGATTCGGAAACCAGTTTGTTGACTTCATCCACCAGTACCGGTGTATAATACATCTTCTTAATGATCCCCATGGGCACCTTTCCGGGCCTGAAACCATCTACCCTTGCTTTTTTCCTGTAGTCCTTCAGTACGTCATCAACCTTGGTCTCATAATCGGATTGTTCAACCTTCATATGAAGCACGGCATTCAACTTATCAATATTCTCTAATGTGATGTTCATATCTTAAAAATAAATGTACAAAATTAGAAAAAACCGCAATACAATCGTTATTAACATCCGATAGCATAGCGGTTTAGACTTTCAATTGGTACGGATGAAGGGACTCGAACCCCCACTCCCGAAGGAACTAGATCCTAAGTCTAGTGCGTCTACCAATTCCGCCACATCCGCAAAATTTCCCGCAAATTTAACCCAATTTTCCGGAATACAAAGGTGGAAACGGGTTATCGCAATTCGAAGTTCTGACCCAGATAGACCTTTCTTACCTGCTCGTCATCGGCAAGTTCGCTTGAAGTACCGGCCTTCAGGATGCTTCCTTCAAACATCAGGTAAGCCCTGTCTGTAATGGCCAGGGTTTCATGAACATTGTGATCGGTGATCAGTATCCCGATGTTTTTCTCCTTGAGTTTTGAAACAATATGCTGGATATCCTCAACGGCGATTGGGTCCACTCCGGCAAATGGTTCATCCAGAAGGATAAAGTTGGGACTAAGGGCCAGTGCCCTGGCTATTTCCGTACGCCTCCTTTCACCACCGGACAATTGAATTCCAAGGCTTTTCCTGATCTTCAGCAGGCCAAACTCGGTGAGCATGGTCTCAACCCGGTCCCGCTGCTCTCCTCTCGACAGATTTGACATTTCAAGCACAGCCCTGATGTTATCCTCCACACTGAGCTTCCTGAAAACTGAAGCCTCCTGGGCCAGGTATCCAATACCCATTCTTGCACGTTTGTAAACAGGCTCCCTGGTAATGTCGAGGTCATCGAGCATAATGGTTCCTTCATAGGGAGCAATCAATCCCACAATCATATAGAATGTGGTTGTCTTTCCTGCGCCGTTGGGTCCCAGCAATCCCACAATTTCACCCTGTTCCACATCCACGGAAACCTGATCAACCACCTTCCGGCTTTTATACTTTTTTACAAGTTCGTGTGTATGAAGTCGCATGGCCTTATAAAGTTAGCCAAAAATGTTAATCCCTTGGTTCTGCAGCATCATCCGATTCATTAGCGTCATCGGCGTCCTTGGCCTTTGGCCCGGACTCGTCTTTCACCTCAGTTCCTTCGGTAGTCACTTGCTCCTTTTTACTTGTCCCTTGCTCCTTTTTACTTTTACCTTGCTCCTCGAAAGCTGCATCCTGCTGTTTCATGATCCGCCTGCTGATGACGATGCCAATTTCATAAAGGACCATGAGCGGAAGGGCCACCAAAATCTGGCTGAATACATCCGGTGGAGTAATAATGGCCGAAAGTGTGACGATCACGATGATGGAATGCCTGCGGTATCTTTTCAGGAAATCGGGAGTTACAAGTCCCACCTTGCTCAGGAAATAGACCAGAATCGGTAACTGGAATACAAGTCCCGCTGCCAGCACAACGGAAGTAACCGTTTGCACATAGGACCGGAGCGTTGGTGCGCTGATCACACTTTCACTCACTTTGTAATTGCCAAGGAAATTGACGGAAAGAGGTGTAATAATATAGTACCCAAACAAAACTCCGAGAATGAAAAGAAAGGATGTGTAAAAAACAGCTCCGGTGGCTGTCTTCTTCTCCTTTTCATAAAGGGCCGGAACAATAAACCTCCAAAATTCCCAGAAAACATAGGGAAATGCAATCACTATACCGGCTATCAGTGAGACCATGATGTGCATGGAGAATTGCTCAGCCATCTTTACAGTCTGAAGGGTAAAAGGATCCTGGTTAATACATATTCGTTTCAGTCCCAGAATCTCTCCAAGCTGACACAGCCACCTGTTGGTTGGGAATCCGGGTTCCTTGGGAAACAGTATGATTTTGTCAAAAACGATCTCCTTAAAAACAAAAGCCACAAGCGCAAGGATTACAATCGCCACAATCGACCGTAACAAGTGCCATCTCATCACCTCAAGGTGCTCAAGAAAAGACATTTCCGCTTCCTTCTTCTGTTCCATTCAGTTCTGTTTTTTTCAGGATGTGCAAAGTAACAAAAAAAACTGACCCCCTTGAAACAGATATCAAATTATACTATCTTTAGTCTTCTCAGCCTTTTTAGGGGGAGAATAATGGAGAATTACGGAGAGATACTGCACGATAACCTTAAGAAGTATTTCGGTTTTGATAGTTTCAAGGGAAACCAGGAGGAGATCATTACCAATGTCCTGAAAGGGAACGATACTTTTGTTCTGATGCCCACCGGTGGTGGTAAATCACTTTGCTACCAGCTTCCGGCTCTGATCAGGGATGGAACTGCCATTGTGATCTCTCCACTTATTGCACTGATGAAAAACCAGGTTGATGCCATGCGGAGTTTCAGCCTGGATGACGGTGTGGCCCATTTCCTGAACTCTTCCCTCACAAAAAATGCCATAGCCAAAGTAAAAAAGGATGTCCTCGATCAACGTACGCGCCTTCTTTATGTGGCTCCTGAGAGCCTGACCAAGGAAGAGAACATCGGGTTCCTGCAGCAGGTGAACATCTCTTTTTATGCCATCGATGAGGCGCATTGCATCTCAGAATGGGGGCATGACTTCAGACCTGAATACAGGCGGATCCGGCCCATCATCAATAAGATCGGGACGGCACCCATCATCGCACTTACGGCTACAGCCACTCCCAAAGTGCAGAGCGATATTCAGAAAAACCTTGATATGCTGGATGCCAATGTATATAAATCGTCATTCCGCAGGCATAACCTCTATTATGAGATCCGGCCAAAAATCCATGCCACCAAGGAGATCATCAAATTCATCATGGCAAACCATGGAAAATCGGGCATCATTTATTGCCTCTCCCGGAAAAAAGTGGAACAGCTTGCTGAAACATTGAAAGTAAACGGGATCAAGGCCCTTCCCTACCATGCAGGGATGGATGCGGTGACCCGGTCTTCCAACCAGGACCAGTTCCTGATGGAAGAGGCGGATGTAATCGTAGCCACCATCGCCTTTGGGATGGGGATCGATAAACCCGATGTACGGTTTGTCATCCACTATGACATCCCCAAAAGCCTGGAAGGATATTACCAGGAGACCGGCAGGGCAGGAAGAGACGGTGGCGAAGGCAAATGCATTGCTTTCTACAGCTACAAGGACATCCAGAAGCTGGAAAAATTCATGCAGGGGAAACCCGTTGCAGAGCAGGAGATCGGGAGACAACTGTTGCTGGAAACGGTGGCCTATGCCGAATCGGCAGTGTGCCGTCCGAAGCTGTTACTCAACTACTTCGGAGAGATCATGAAAGAGGGGTGTGATAACTGCGACAATTGTTTACATCCGAAAGAAAAATTTGAAGGAAAATCATATTTGGTTTTGAGTTTAAACGCTATTTTAGGGGTCAAAGAAAAATTCAAATCAGAGCATATCGCTCATGTTCTTTCGGGAGTTGCAAACAGTGCGGTTAAAACATACGAGCACCACCATTCAGAATTTTTTGGTGCCGGGAAAGAGAAGGATATAAAATTCTGGAATGCAGTGCTCAGGCAAGCCCTGGTGGCCGGTTTTATCACCAAGGATATTGAGAATTATGGATTATTGAAGCTGACCGACAAAGGTCATGAGTATTTGACGAACCCATATTCAATGATGTTGACACAGGATCACGATTTTAACATAGCGCCTGAGGAGGGAATCGCCACAGGAGCCGGTGGTACAGGAGCCGTGGATGAGGAACTTCTGCATGTGTTGAAGGACCTGCGTAAAAAAATGGCCAAGCAGATGAACCTGCCGCCGTTTGTCATATTTCAGGACCCTTCCCTGGAAGATATGGCCATTCAGTACCCTGTCAAGCTGGAAGAACTTCAGAATATTGTGGGTGTGGGGACCGGTAAAGCGAAAAAGTACGGCGAGGGTTTTGTGGATATCATTCGCGAGTATGTGGAAGAAAAAGACATCATCCGCCCGCTGGACATGGTGGTCAAATCGGTGGTTAACAAATCGGGCGTCAAGGTATACATCATTCAGAGCATCGACCGCAAACTTCCATTGGAAGATATTGCCCATGCCAAGAACATGGAGCTGATGGAGCTGATTGACGAAATTGAAGCCATTGTTCACTCCGGAACCAAATTAAATATCGATTACTATCTCAACGAGTGCATGGATGATGAAAAGCTTGATGAAATATATGAGTATTTCAGGGAAGCGGAGACTGAGTCCATAGACAAGGCGCTTGCCGAACTGGGTGAAGAGTACTTCAGCGAAGAGGAGATTCGACTGGTACGTATCAAGTTTTTCTCTGAGCTGGCCAACTGATATGAGTGAAATCCTAACGATCAAGGGATTAAGCAAATCCTACAAACAAGTCAAAGCCATACAAAACCTGAATCTGGAGATCACAGATGGTCAGGCTTATGGTCTTCTCGGACCCAATGGAAGCGGAAAGACAACCACCCTTTCCATTATCACCGGAATCCTCAGGCAGGATGTGGGGGCCTACACCTGGTTTGGAGAAGACCCCAGGTCTGCTCAGAGGCGCTGTATCGGCTCTCTGATAGAAACTCCTCATTTTTATCCTTACCTGAACCTGGAAAAGAACCTGAAGATTATCTGTGATATCAAAGGTCTTGGGTATTCAGATATCGACCGGGTTCTTGATTCAGCCAGGCTACTGGAACGGAAACGTTCCAGGTTCTCAACCATGTCACTGGGGATGAAGCAAAGGCTTGGGCTTGCAGCAGCATTGTTGGGAGACCCAAGGGTTCTGGTGCTGGACGAACCGACCAACGGGCTTGATCCTGAAGGAATCGCCGAGGTAAGAGAGGTGGTCATCGACCAGGTGAAGGCAGGAAAAACCCTGATTCTGGCTTCCCACATCCTCAGTGAGGTTGAAAAGATCTGTGGTCATGTGGCCATCTTAAAAAAAGGAGAATTGCTTGCAAATGGCCCTGTAAAAGAGCTTCTCTCGGAAGAGGAGGTTATCGAAGTGTCCTGTGCGGACAATCAGAAGTTGAAGAGTGAGCTGGGAGGGTCATCTTTGGCCCGGGAACTGGAGGAGGAGAACGGATTGCTGATCATCACCCTCAAAGAGGGGGTTGTACCGGCAGACATCAATTCCTTTGCTTTTTCGCACCAGCTGGTAATCCACCATATGCTGAGCCGCAAACGCAGCCTCGAATCACAATTTCTTGAACTTGTAAAAGAAGAATAGCGGGAAATATGCGCAATCTACTTCACATAGAGCAAATCAAGCTGTTTAATTACAATCCCTTCCGGATTACACTTGGACTTTATTTCCTGGCCTTTGCACTGGGAATTATCATCTATCCCGCCATTGATAAGCAGATTCCCGTAATCTCCCTCAGTGACATTTTCAGATTTCCCGATGTCTGGATGTTCCTGACTTGGATTACTGAACCTTATAATGTGATGCTCGCACTAATCGTCATCATGATTACCACCAAAGAATTCAACGACCATACCTTCAAAACGCAGATCATATTCGGGTTGAGCCGGTCCGATCTGCTTGTTCAGAAACTACTTTCTGTCCTGCTCCTGTCGATGTTTGCCACCCTGCTGGTTGGTATCACCTCGTTTTCCCTCGGCCTGATTTACAGCTACAAACTGACATTTAAAATTGCATTTGAGAACGCATGGATCCTGGGAAGGTATTTTTTAGCAGCATTTTCCTATATGTCCATGGGACTCCTGATGGCACTGCTGATCAAAAATACTGCGCTCTCACTTCTTGGATTTATTGGCCTGAGAACTTTCGTGGATCCGGTATTGTGGCTGATTCTCAGGGAGCATGAGGTCAAATGGTACCTGCCTTTCCGGACCATCACAAGGCTAACTCCTTTACCAGACCTTATAGAGCTCTTTCAGAGAAAGGTAAACAGCAGTGAGCCCATTGATGATGCAGCACTGGAACTACTTCCCAAAGGTTTACCCCTGTGGCTGAACATCCTGCTTGTTGTGGCATATACGGGACTGGCCCTTTTCTTCAGTTACAGGCTGCTCCAGAAACGGCGTCTCACCTGAATGCCCTTCCTTTCCATGTAGTACCATGTAGCAGTGAACCTACAATAACAACCGGCATATACAGACAATAGACAATCCATACAGGGAAAAACCACAGGAGCGTTCGTCCCTGACCGATTTTAAACGCTACTGCAGCCAGAATCAAAAAATCCATGATCAGTTTCACCCCCACTGCCGGGAGCAGCCAAACGGCAGACCCCGGGTCAATTACGATCCATACCGGGGAAAGCAATACGCCGAACGATGCCAGGGCCACTACCACTGCCAGGATCTGAATATCTCCCATCCGGTAACGGGACGACTTCCCTCCCCATCGTATCCGTTGCCGGATCAATGCACAAGGGCTCTCCACCGGCGAGGTGCTGACCTGTGCCTTTTTTTCAGGATTGAAGGATATTCTCCTGTTCAGTTTACGGGCGCCGATCAGCATGAACATGTCATCTCCTGACGGGGTCTTGTCCGCCGGATCGAATGACCGGGTATCCCAATACAGACCTTTGGAGTATAGCAGGTTGGCACCATTGCACATGATTGGCCTCCCGTAAGGATAAGATCCTGCTCCTGTTCCCGTTAACCCAAACATATCGAGCTTTTGGAAAGCTTCCAGAAAACCACCCCGCCTGGTCGATGTGCTTACAAAACCGGCCACCAGGTCCGAGGGATGTTCTTCCAGGAAGGAGATATGTGCAGCAATGAATTCCGGGCCAACCCGGCAATCGGCATCCGTTTGAATGATCCAGGGAGTCCCGGCTGATTCAATTGCATGGGAAAGCGCCTCCTTTTTCCCATTCCTGCCCCCTGGAAGATCCAGGCAGGAAAACCTTTGATGAGCCTCCACCAGGGAAGAAGCAAGGAGCCCGGAGCCATCGGTGGAGTGATCATTCACCAGGATCACAAAGAAGAGCTCTTCGGGGTAATTTTGCCGGAGGAGATCATTGATCAGGCCAGGCAGGTGATCAGCCTCATTTCTGAAAGGAACCACCACGGTTACCTTCTCCCTTCCCGAAGGGCTATTCCCGGAAGACTTCTTCAAGAGAAAAAGTCCCAGAAAAAGGAAAAAAATGACCAGGACGTAGACAAAAAGTATGAAAAGTATAATGGATACCGGGAGCCCCATATCCTCAGGTTTGCCTGTCGAAATGGAATTTCATAAGTTCGAACAGCCTCACGAACTGAAGTGGTTTGGTAATGAAACTGTCACAACCTGCCTCCCTGCATACAGCCTCCTCATTGTCAAAAGTGTTTGCTGTTGCAGCAATGACCGGCAGGTCAGGCCGCAACTGCTTGATCTTCCTTGTAGCGTCAATCCCATTTATCTCAGGCAATTGGATATCCATTACCACCACGTCAAAGTGCTGGTCCCCGCTGCATAGCTCAATGGCCATTTTGCCGTTGGGAGCATGGGTCACGCTGGCATTGACCTGCCCCAGCACAGCAGCGATCAGCTTAAAGGACATCATGGTGTCCTCAACCACCAGCACCGACTTTCCGGTAAAATCGTAATTAAACCTGCTTTTTCTTTCCATGCTTATCCCATAAGGATACCGATGATGGTAGCTGACAAAAGTGAAGCCAGTGTTCCTGCCAGCAAAGCCCTCATGCCAAGTTGTGCCAGGAGAACCCTGCGTCCGGGAGCCAGAGCTCCTATTCCTCCGATCTGGATACCTATGGACGCGAAATTGGCAAATCCGCATAGCATATAGACTGACATAACAATGGATTTTGTATCTGCAAATTCCCCGGCGGTCTTCAGATCCGCCAATCCAATATATGCAACAAATTCGGTAAGGATCAACTTCTTCCCCAGAAGCGATCCAACCAGGGTAATATCCTCTTTTGCTACCCCGATTAACCACATCAGTGGTGAAAGAGCGTAGCCCAGAATAAACTCAAGGCTCAGCTCATCATACTTTCCCCCGGTAATTTCGGCAATTCTTTCATTGACCGTTGTCCAGTCACCAACCTTAATGAATATGTAGTTAATGAATGCGATGAAAGCCAGGAACACCAGCAACATGGCCGCCACATTCACCGCCAGGCGAAGTCCCTCCCCGGTACCGTTGGAAATGGCATCCAGCGCATTTTTGCCAATCCCTTCCCGGGAAACTTCCAGATGCTTGTCGACATTCTCCGTCTGTGGCAGCAGAATTTTCGAAATAACCACCACCCCGGGTGCAGCCATAACAGAGGCTGTGAGCAGGTGTTTGGCAAATATGATCTGCTGGACCGGGTCACCGCCCCCCAGAAAGCCAATGTAGGCGGCCAGGACACCTCCTGCCAGCGTGGCCATTCCTCCTGACATCACCAGGAGAATTTCAGACCGGTTCATTTTTTCAAGGTATGCTTTGATCAGCAGGGGTGACTCTGTCTGGCCCAGGAAAATATTCCCTGCAACGGAAAGACTTTCCGCCCCTGAAAGCCCAAGCGCCCTGGATAATGCATAACCCAGAATCTTCACGAAAAACTGGATGATACCCAGGTAAAAAAGAAGGCTTGTGATGGCTGAGAAGAAAATGATGGTGGGCAAAATTGAAAACGCAAAATTCTGAAGGGCAGGATCGATCTCTCCGGTATCACTTCTTTTTAAAAGGAAATTAACCCCTTCATGGGTAAAGGCAAGAATCTTTACAAATCCCTTCCCCACCAGTTCAAAGAAAAACTGGATAAATGGAATAAAAAGAACACCGACTGCAAGTATCATCTGGATCAGCAATCCGATACCCACCGTCCGCCAGTTAATGGCTTTCCGGTCTGTGCTGAACAACCATGCAATGCCAATCAGCACCACCATTCCCAGAAGTCCCCTGAGTACGTTTACAAAGTTCAGATCAAAGCCTCCCCTTTCAGGAAGTATATTGGACATGGATCCCGGATCAACTGGCACCTGTTGAACCAGCGCAGCCACGGAATCAATAAGAACGGTATCGCTTATCATTTCGACCTGCGGTTTATTTCATCCCTGATCACAGAGGCACGTTCATAGTCCTCTTTGGCCACAGCATCTGCCAGTAACGTCATCAGTTCATCCATGCTTGTATCAGAAAAATCCGGATGGATGGCCCTTTTAACGGGCCTCCCGGTGCTTTCGGTCAAATCTTCTGAGTCTTCCGGATCTTCGGCTTGTTCGAGACCCGATCCCTTTTCAAAATCAAGTACTATCCCTGCTTTTTCCACAATTTCATCGGTTGTAAAAATGGGGCACTTGAACCTTAAAGCCAGGGCTATGGCATCGGACGTCCGCGCATCCAGAGTAATCTGATGATCGCCGTTGTCACAAAGAATGTTGGCGAAAAAAACCCCTTCCTCCAGTTTATGAATATTCACTTCTCTGATGCGGATGCCGTAAGAATCTGAAAAATTCTTGAAAAGATCATGGGTAAGCGGCCGGGGAGGTGTAAGTCCTTCCAGCTCAATGGCAATAGCCTGCGCCTCAAATCCCCCTACAATAATCGGGATCCTCCTGTTGCCTTCCTCCTCAGATAAAACCAATGCATATGCCCCCGATTGTGTCTGGCTGTAAGAAATGCCAAGAACATTTAGTTTTATTTTACCCATACCCGGTTCAGACTCGTATATCACAAATATAGAAATTACTCAGACAATTTCGTCTCTTAATTGCATCCGCCCCATAGGACCAGACTACTCTAAAATATTGCTTTAATATCTTTGTCAATCGCACATTTTTTTCTATCTTTGCGAACCCAAATTGAGACATTCAGTAAAAAGGTTTGTACAATGTACGCAATAGTTAATATAGCAGGACAGCAATTCAAAGTTGAAAAGGACCAGAAGTTGTTTGTCCACAGGCTGGAAGGCGAAGAAGGAAAAAAGGTTTCATTTGACCAGGTTCTCCTGATCGATACAGGTAGCAAAGTATCTGTTGGCGACCCTGTTGTTAAAGGTGCGGCTGTTTCTGCCAAGATCCTTGCTCATGTAAAAAGTGACAAAGTATTGGTCTTCAAGAAAAAAAGGAGGAAAGGTTATCAGAAACTGAACGGTCACAGGCAATACATGACCCAGATTCAGATCGAAACCATTTCTGAAAAAGCCGCAGCATCAAAGGCAGAGGATTCACCAAAAGCTGAAGCTTCACCAAAAGCAGCAAGTGCTCCCGTAAAAAAGGAAACAGTTACAACCAAGCAGCCGGCAGCCGGCAAAACAGCCGTAGAGAAAAAACCAGCCACCGCAAAAAAAACTGCAGCAGCCAAAACAACCGCAGCCAAAAAAACGGCTGCCAAACCAGCCAAGAAGGGACAAGGTGAAAGTTAAAAGGTGAAAGTATAAGGTGAAAGTTCAAAGGAAAAAGTAAAGAGTTATGGCACATAAGAAAGGAGCCGGTAGTTCAAGAAACGGTCGCGAATCAGAAAGCAAAAGACTGGGAGTAAAGCTTTTCGGGGGACAACTCGTAAAAGCAGGGAACATCCTCGTAAGACAGCGTGGTACAGTGCATCACCCTGGGAACAATGTGGGCCTGGGTAAAGACCATACGCTTTTTGCCAAAATAGATGGAACGGTGAAGTTTACCAAGAAAAAAGATAACAGATCTTATGTTTCCATCGAGCCGGTAGAAAATCAGTAGAAAAATCTGCAATCAATATACTTCATTCACCTGTAATGCACTACCTTTAAAGTGTATTACAGGTTTTTTTATGCTTTCAATATGCTAACCATCCAGTTTATCCGGGATCACCGGGAATCCATCCTAGACAGACTAAAGATTAAAAATTTCAAACAGCCTGAACTGATCGACCGGATTATCTCAACAGATGACAACCGGAGGTCCCTGCAGGTAAAAACCAATGAGCTTCAGTCGGAAATGAACCAACTGAGCAAAGAGATCGGGATGCTTTTCAGGCAGGGCGAAACCGGGAAGGCCGCTGAGGTGAAAGAACGGACCACTGGCATCAAAAAAGATCTTGAATCTCTGGAAAGGGAACTACAGAAAGCAACAACCGACATGAATCAATTGCTGGTGCTTGTACCCAATGTTCCTCATCCGTCAGTTCCTCCGGGGAACAGCAGTGCAGACAACAAAATCATCCGCACGGGCGGGCTTATGCCCAAACTGCATGACAAGGCCCTTCCCCACTGGGACCTGGGCACAAAATACAAGCTCATTGATTTTGATCTTGGGGTAAAGATTACCGGGGCAGGTTTCCCGGTTTACAGGGGAAAAGGTGCACAGATTCAGCGGGCTTTGATATCCTATTTCCTGGATGTAAACACTTCAGCCGGTTACGAAGAAGTCCTCCCCCCCCTGATGGTCAATGAAGCTTCCGGTTTCGGAACAGGCCAACTGCCCGATAAAGAGGGGCAAATGTACCATGTAACCGAAGACAATCTATACCTGATTCCAACCGCCGAGGTGCCGGTGACAAATATTTACCGGGACGATATCCTTAAAGCTGAAGATCTCCCCATTAAAAACACTGCCTACACACCTTGCTTCAGGCGTGAAGCCGGTTCCTACGGCAAGGATGTCAGGGGCCTGAACCGGGTTCACCAGTTCGACAAGGTAGAGATTGTTCAGATACAGCACCCATCAAAGTCTTATGAAGCATTGGATGAGATGGTCAGCCATGTGGAGAAACTGGTGGTCAGCCTGGGACTTCCATACCGCATATTGCAGCTGTGTGGAGGAGATCTCAGCTTCACCTCCGCCCTTACCTACGATTTTGAAGTATTTGCAGCTGCCCAGCAGAAATGGCTTGAAGTAAGTTCCGTTTCCAACTTTGAATCTTACCAGGCCAACCGGCTGAAACTACGATTCAGAGAGAGCGGTGAGAAACGTCCCGTTCTGGCACATACCCTGAATGGAAGCTCCCTTGCATTGCCCAGGATTCTGGCTGCCATCCTTGAAAACAATCAGACCAGGGAGGGTATCCTGATACCGGAAGTACTGCAAAAATACATGGGAGGAGACGGGATCATTACATAAATATTCTATCGATGCCAGCAAAATCAGCCAGGAAAGCTTATCTGTTTGCCATCCTGGCTGTTCTTTTCTGGTCCACATCACCCACTGCATTCAAACTGGGGCTCAGGTTCCAGGATACTTATCAGCTGCTCACAGGAGCAACCCTCTCTTCTTTTTTGGTATTGGGACTGCTTCTTATACCTGGCTTGCGGTTTAGAAAACTAGCAGAATTCGGATGGAGGGATATTGGATTTTCTCTGCTTATGGGCTTTCTGAATCCGATTGCATACTACCTGATCCTTTTCAGGGCATATTCCATCCTCCCCGCCCAGGTGGCCCAGCCGCTTAACATGATCTGGCCCATCGTACTTGTGATCATTTCCATCCCCATGCTTCGCCAGAAAATCGGATGGAAGAGCATCGGTGCCATGATGCTGAGTTTCTCGGGTGTGGTTCTGGTATCACTTCAGGGGGGTGCAGTGGAAAAAGATCCCGAAAACAGACTGGGGATCGTCCTGGCATTGTCCACTTCCTTTCTATGGGCATTCTACTGGATTTACAATACAAGAGATAAAAAAGACCCGCTGGTCAGGTTGTTCCTGAATTTTATGTTCGCCTCGCTGTTTCTCCTTTCGGCAGGACTCCTGAAAGGAGACATGTTCCCCGGATCATTCCGGGCCTGGGGTACGGCAGCATATGTGGGTGTTTTCGAAATGGGTGTTACATTTGTATTGTGGTCGATGGCCATGCAGTATGCGCCTGCCACAGACCGGATCAGCAACCTGGTATATTTTGCTCCATTCCTGAACCTGGTTATTGTAAACCTGGTACTCGATGAAAAGATATTTCAAACCACAGTGTATGGAATTGTACTTTTGGTTTCCGGAATCCTGATCCAGAACATGATACACAGGCATGCAGATAAAAAGTGAAAGAATCATCCTGGGGATTGATCCCGGCACCAACCTCATGGGCTATGGTGTTATCAGGGCAGACGGCAAGAAACCGGTATTCATGGATATGGGGATAATCAACCTGAAACAGGGCAAAGACCCTTATGTCAAGCTGGGGATGATCCTGGAAAAAACAGTTGAACTGATTGATCGGTACCTGCCCGATGAGGTGGCCATTGAAGCACCTTTCTTCGGAAAGAATGTTCAGTCCATGCTCAAACTGGGACGGGCACAGGGGGTGGCTATCGCAGCAGTGCTTTCCCGTAAAATACCCGTGGCAGAATATGCCCCCCGTAAAATAAAGCTCGCCATTACCAGTGCAGGGGATGCCTCCAAGGAGCAGGTGGCGGGTATGCTGGCCAGGATGTTTGACATGAAGGAAATCCCCAACGATCTGGATGCCACGGACGGCCTTGCTGTAGCTGTATGCCACTTTTACCAGAAGGGAATAGTCTCCAAAGGGACCGGCTCAAAGAGCTGGGATGATTTCATCCGCAAAAATCCCGGGAGGGTCAGGTAATCCTATTGGATCGCTGAAGAGATCTGGCGGGCGATGGCCTCAAATTCCTCTTTCGACAGTTGAAGCTTGGGTCTGCTGAATTCGATATCATGCAGACCATTGATGGGCACCAGGTGAATATGGGCATGCGGGACTTCAAGCCCCAGGACAGCCATCCCCACCCGCTTGCAATCCATGGTTTTATCAATGGCTAAAGCCACCTTTTTTGCAAACACCATCATATTCCCCAACAGGTCATCTTCCAGATCAAACAGGTAATCGGTTTCAACCTTTGGGATCACCAGGGTATGCCCTTTTGCCAGAGGATTGATATCCAGAAATGCATAATAGCTTTCATCCTCATAAATTTTGTAGGATGGGATTTCACCTGCAATGATCCTTGAAAAGATAGTTGCCATACTCGTCTGACTGCTAAAGAGAAATTTCCATGATCTCGAATGACATAATGCCTGATGGCACCTGGATGTCGACTATATCACCCACCTTTTTCCCCAGGAGTCCCCTGGCTATTGGTGTGGCTACAGATATTTTTCCGTTCTTGAAATCTGATTCACTTTCTGAAACCAGCATATACTCAACCTGCTTGTTGTTGCGGGTATTCTTGAGCTTTACCTTGTTAAGGATCTGTACGTGTAAGGTATCAATCAATGATTCGTCAATAATCCTTGCATTGGCCACCATCTCTTCCATTCTGGCAATCTTCATTTCCAGCAAGCCCTGTGCTTCCTTCGCTGCATCGTACTCTGCGTTCTCTGAAAGATCCCCTTTGTCCCTGGCCTCAGCAATCTGTTGTGAAATGGCAGGCCTTTCCACAGATACCAGATGGTCTAATTCTTTTTTTAATTTGGCCAGTCCCTCCTCTGTCATATAAGAAGCTTGCGCCATAATTGTTTTCTCTTTCGTTACATTAAAAACAAAAAGAATTCCGCAGACACCGGAACTCTTTGGTTGTAAAATTACAAAAAATAATTAATAATCAACACGATTGATGATTGCCGAATACACAATTGCAGTCCCGGCTTCAAAATGCTTGATGATCTTGAAGTAGTCTATTCCCTCCTGTTCCTCAAGGTCGATGACCTCCAGCGGCTCAGAATTACCATCCACTTGAGGAAGGAATACTTCACTTTCCCTGCTATTCAGCCGGTCCAGGATTTGCTGGTACTCTTCCTGAAAAGTTGGTATATCCCCGGCCCCAATGGGTGAAGGTTCAGGAACCGGCTCTTCGTATCCCATCACTTCCTCCCCGTATAAATCAGCTGCCTGTTCCTGAAAATCCATAACCACAGGATCTTCCTGTCCCATCTTGAGGACTTTCTCAAGGCTTTCCATAAATCCGCCCTGAGGCTGTCTCCCCGTATCCTTTGGTGCAGAACCTGCGGGTGCCGGTTTCTTTTTCCTTCCCAGAACACCGACAATGACCACCACCAGGGTGATCACGAGATACAATATGTTTCCTATGTCAAATTTCATATCCGGAAAGGAAATAAAGCAATAAACCTTTGGTATTAAGAGTTAAAAATACAAAAAATTGGTGATTTTCTTACATTTGATCAAAATGCAGCACTTCAGGATTTTTATAGGCACGCTTTTATTTCTGTTGATTCCAGGAATTCTTGTTTCTTCCTGCGAAACATCAAGGGGGGAAATTATCCCCTACGTGAAAGTGGATGAGTACTTCCTGATCTATTCCGACCTCTATGATCTGGGGGTCCTGGGTACCAAATTTGTGAGTGGAGGCGTCAACGGCATTGTGCTATACAGGGAGTCTGACATAAGTTTCAGGGCCTTTGACCGAACCTGCACCCTCTGGCCGGAACATAATGCAGCAGTAATTGACGATACCCTTTCCCTGAAATGTCCTGAATGTGGATCCATCTACCTGCCCTCTCTGGATGGATCACCCATTTCCGGGCCGGCTGAATATCCCCTGATTGAATACCACACATCGGTGCAGGGTGATGTCCTGCATATCTTCAACTAGATAGGCCGTAAGGATATCCCTACCCTTGCTGAATTTTCTTGCTGCGCAATAAAATATAGGCTGCGGTTACGGATACCCTTACTCAGTGTTCTAGTTGAAGGCGGCTAATAACGGTAGTGGTCAGATTTATAGGGGCCTTCCACCTTCACGCCAAGGTACTTGGCCTGTTCGGGGGTTAAGGTTGTCAGCTTCACACCCAGTTGTTCCAGATGAAGCCTTGCCACCTCCTCATCCAGGTGCTTGGGCAGCATATAGACACCAACCTTATGATCATTCTTCCACAATTCAAGCTGGGCAAGGGTCTGGTTTGAGAAAGAATTGCTCATCACAAAGGATGGATGGCCTGTGGCACATCCCAGGTTCACAAGCCTGCCTTCGGCCAGCAGGAAGATGGCATGACCGTCTTTGTAGATATACTTATCCACCTGCGGTTTGATATTCAGTCTGCTGATTCCCGGCCAGTTTTCCAACCTGGATACCTGGATCTCATTGTCAAAATGCCCGATGTTACATACGATGGCCTGGTCCTTCATGGCGGCCATATGTTCTGCAGTGATCACATCCCTGTTCCCGGTGGTGGTTACAAAAATATTACCCTGCTTTAATGCCTCTTCCATGGTGTTGACTTCATATCCTTCCATGGCTGCCTGCAGCGCGCAAATGGGGTCAATTTCAGTAACAATCACCCTGGCACCGTAGGATTTCATGGAATGGGCACAACCTTTACCCACATCGCCGTAACCCGCAACCACAACTACTTTTCCGGCCACCATCACATCCGTGGCACGCTTGATCCCGTCAGCCAGCGATTCACGGCAGCCATACAGGTTGTCAAACTTGGATTTTGTTACCGAGTCGTTTACATTAATGGCGGGGAATAAGAGTTTACCCTGTTCCATCATCTGGTAAAGGCGATGTACTCCTGTGGTGGTCTCCTCAGATACGCCCTTCATTTCAGAAACAGCCCTGTGCCATCTTCCGTGATCCTCAGCCAGTATCCCCTTCAAGGTAGCAAGAATCACTTCTTCTTCCTTGCTGGAAGCTTTCACATCCAGTACCGTTGCATCATCTTCGGCTTCATATCCTTTAATGACGAGCAATGTGGCATCGCCGCCATCATCCACAATCATATTGGGGCCTTTTCCTTCCGGAAAAGCCAGTGCCTGTGAAGTACACCACCAGTACTCTTCAAGGGTTTCCCCTTTCCATGCAAATACCGGAATTCCTGTTGCAGCAATGGCAGCTGCAGCGTGATCCTGTGTACTGAAGATATTACAACTGGCCCAACGAACTTCGGCACCCAACTCTGCCAGGGTCTCAATCAACACTGCAGTTTGAATGGTCATGTGCAAAGATCCCATGATCCTGGCTCCCTTCAGCGGTTTCTCACTGGCCCATTTTTTCCTGATGGACATCAGTCCAGGCATCTCTTTCTCTGCGATTTCAATCTCTTTTCTACCAAAGCTGGCCAGACTGATATCTGCCACTTTATAAGGTAGTGTCTCCGTGTACGTCTTAGTTTCCATATATTTCAATTATTTAAGAATGCAAAAATAGTGTTTTATCCCCATAAAGGAGAATTCCGTGAGTATTACGCGTGAAAGCTGAAAAAGTTGCTCTGTTTCAGCCAAATGTTTGTCAAAGGCAGTCCGCCTTTCACCCCCTCACTTTAACAAATGAATCGAGGCATGGTTTATTGGGGACTGCAGATGGTGTTTTGACTCTGCTTTTCAGACCATCTGTCAAAAAGTGATTGACTATTATAACAGGAGCTTCTTTATGTGGTCTTTATCTTTGCCAAGTTGGATTTTAAGTTCATCCAATCCCCTGAATTTCATCTCATTCCTGACTCTTTTTACAAAATGGATTACAATTTGTTCATTATAAAAATCTCCATCGATATTAAACAGGTGTGCTTCTATGGTCTTCACAGCCGACGCACTATCAATGGTCGGACGGAACCCGATATTCAACATCCCTCCCAGCGATCTCCCCGTTAACTCAGCCCTGATGGCATAAACCCCGTTCATTGGAATTAACTTGTTTGGGTCCGTGGGGTGAATATTGGCTGTTGGAAATCCCATCTTTCTGCCGATGTGGTTTCCCTCTACGATATGTCCGGAAAGGTAGTAATGATACCCGAGCATTGCTTCAGCAGTGTCCAAATCTCCTTTGAGAATGGCCTCCCTGATGAGGGTCGAACTCACCCTCCCTTGCGCTGATTGGAATTCCGGCAATTTCTCAATCCGGAATGCATTTTCCTCAGCACACCGTGCAAGACCTTCGGGGTCTCCTTTTCTGTCACGCCCGAACCTGTTGTCATATCCCACCAGCAACACCTCTATTTCCAGCCTGTCCACCAGGTATTCCCGGGTAAATTCACAGGCTGTAAGCGATGCAACCGTTTTATCAAAGGGGATGATGACCAGGTGATCAATCTCTGAATGTCTCAGTTCCCTGAGTTTCTCCTCCCGGGAATGCAGTAAATTGAACAGTTGAATGTCCTGGTTCAGCACAATCCTGGGATGTGGCCAGAGGGTCACCACCACCGATTCGCCCTGGTGCTTTTTGGCCTGAACTTTCAGGTGCTCCAGGATAAACCGGTGGCCGGTATGCACCCCATCAAAAATACCGATGGTTGCCACAGGTTTTCGGATAGAAATGGGTTCATGAATGTACCAAACCTTCATAAATAATTCATATTGATTTGACCGGGCCTTATGATTTAGTGGTCAAATTTAATAATTTTAAAGTGCTGTTATGAAAGAACCTGGATTGATCAAGAATGATCCGTGGCTGGCACCCTACAGGGCGACCATCGAAAACCGGATGAACCTTACCTTTTTGAGGGAAAAGGAGCTGGCGGGGAAAGGTAGCCTGCAGTCCTTTGCCAGCGGGCATCTGTGGTTTGGACTTCACAAACATGAATCGGGTTGGATCATGAGGGAATGGGCTCCCAATGCTACTGAAATTTACCTTATCGGGGAGTTTAGCGATTGGGATGTCAAAGAGGCATTCAGGTTGATCCGGCTGGAACACGGTGTGTGGGAGATTCTCCTGAAGGAGGATGAAGTCTCCCATGGTGACCGGTATAAACTTCTGGTTCGCTGGGAAGGCGGTCAGGGGGAACGGATCCCTGCCTGGTGTAACAGGGTGGTTCAGAATCCCGAAACAAAAGTTTTCGATGCACAGGTATGGATTCCGGAATTGCCTTATGAGTGGAAGAATCCGGAACCTGACCTGGCGGCATTACAGCCCATGATTTATGAAGCCCATATCGGGATGGCCGCAGAAGAGCATAAAGTCGGAACCTACAGTGAATTCAGGGAGAAGGTGCTGCCCCATGTGGTGAGGGGTGGGTATAATACGCTGCAGATCATGGCCATCCAGGAGCATCCTTATTACGGATCCTTCGGATATCACGTATCGAGCCTGTTTGCTCCCAGCTCCCGGTTTGGAACGCCAGAAGAGCTAAAAGCGCTGATTGATGAAGCACATGGCCACGGTTTGGCCGTGATCATGGATATTGTACACTCCCATGCTGTGAAAAATGAGATTGAGGGCCTTGGCCGTTTTGATGGTGATCCGGGCCAGTTCTTTCACAGAGGCCACAGGAGAGAACACGTGGCATGGGATTCGCTCTGTTTCGACTATGGCAAGAACGAAGTTTCACATTTCCTGCTCTCAAATGTAAACTACTGGCTAACCGAATTCAGGTTTGACGGTTTCAGATTTGACGGGGTCACCAGCATGCTCTACTATGACCACGGACTTGAACGCGATTTTACCAGTTATGATTTCTATTTTGACGGTGGACAGGACGAAGATGCCATCACATACCTTTCCCTGGCCAATAAAATGATCCAGGAAATCAGGCCCGGAGCGCTCTCCATTGCCGAGGACATGAGTGGCTATCCGGGACTTGCCGTGCCGGCAAACGAAGGGGGAGTCGGATTCAACTACCGCCTGGCCATGGGTACTCCTGATTACTGGATCAAAACCATCAAGGAGCGCGCCGACGAACAATGGAATATGCAGGAGATCTTCCACGAACTCACCTCCAAACGCGCTGATGAAATGACCATAGGATATGCTGAATCTCATGACCAGGCACTGGTGGGTGACAAGACCATTATCTTCCGGCTTATAGACCAGGAGATGTACTGGCATATGGATAAAGCATCACATAACCTGGTAGTGGACCGGGGAATTGCCCTTCACAAAATGATCCGCCTGGCCACTGCCTCCACAGCAGGCAATGGCTACCTGAATTTCATGGGCAATGAATTTGGCCATCCCGAATGGATCGATTTTCCCAGGGAGGGAAACAACTGGTCATACCAGTACGCCCGCCGCCAGTGGTCTCTCATTGAAAACAGGGAGCTGAGATACCATTTCCTCTCAGACTTTGATAAGGCCATGGTGGAAACACTGGTCCGGTACAGTATCTACAAAGCCTCATGCAACCATGTAAAAACCGACCAGGGAGATCTTGTCCTTGCCTTTGAGCGGGCGGGGCTTCTGTTTGTATTCAATTTTCACCCTTCCCATTCATACACCAACTATGGCCTGGCAGTAGAGGGCGGGAAATACCGGACACTGCTCTGTACAGACCAACACGAATACGGGGGTTTCGGGCGATTTGACACAACCATGGTATACAGGTCAGTGGTTGAGAAATCCTTCGGATTCAAGCAAAACCTGAAACTTTACCTGCCCTCCCGAACCGGGATGGTTCTCCAGAGACAGGAAATTCCCAGGGTAAGGTAGAACTTAAATCCAGCGGACCAGCGGGAAATCCATGCGATGGGGGATATGGGTATGCTTGGGATAGATCCTGAATCCAATATCAAAAATGCCTGTCTCTTCAACTTCATATTCAAAAGAAAACTCTGCAATGTGCCCCTCCGATTTTGTACACACAAAGTCTTTTATTCCAAGAAGATGAGGCTCTTCAAATTCCGGATTGCCGTTGGTCATGACCATTTCAACCCCAATTTCATCGGCAGACAGACCGTCGAGATCCAGAACCACTTTCCCGGAATAGCTTACACCGACAACAAACTGATCACTGTTCACATTGGGTAAATCATATTCAAGAACCTGTATGTTTTTCCAATGCGTCAGTATTTTGTTTTTCCAGTGTGCAATTTCCTTGGGTTGCTTATAGTCTTGCTCCCTTAACATGACGGCCCTTGTAAACAACTTCATGTAATAACGATGGATGTAATCTCGTAGCATCCTGTTCATGGTAAACTCGGGAGCCACATGTGCAATGTTGTTCCGGATCATCCCGACCCAGTCCTCAGGAATATCATGGTCATTGCGGTCATAGAATTTCTCGGTAATATCATATTCAAGCATCGAGTAGATACGTTCCGCATCCAGTTCATCCTGCAACTCCTGGTTATCATATGATCTTTCCTTTGCAAGAGCCCAGCCTGCGTCACTTCGGTAACCCTCCGCCCACCATCCATCAAGCACACTGAAGTGCATGGTTCCGTTCATGACAGCTTTCTCACCACTGGTTCCGGATGCTTCCAGGGGCCGAGTGGGTGTGTTCAACCAGATATCTACGCCTTTCAGCAATCTTTTTGCCAGAGTAATGTTATAGTTCTGTAAAAAAATAATTTTCCCCAGGAACTCAGGACGTTTGGATATACCTACAATCATTTTGATCAGGTCCTGGCCCGGAATATCCCTGGGATGGGCCTTTCCGGCAAAAATGAACTGGACAGGCTTCAGGGGATTGTTTACAATTCTTGCCAACCTGTCCAGATCCCTGAACAACAAATGAGCGCGCTTGTAGGTGGCAAACCTTCGTGCAAAGCCGATGGTCAGGGCATCCTTATTCAAGGCATTGGAGATTTCCAATATCTGACCCGGGTTGTCCATTATCCTTGAGGTAGCCTGTGACAATCTTTCCTTGATATAATTGACCAGATCTTCCCGCTCGGATGACTTTATCTCCCACAGATCAGCATCGGGAACCAGTTTAATCTTGTCCCACATAAGCCTGTCTTCCTGCCTGGATAAAAAATCATCTCCAAATGTCCTTTCATAAATTTGCTTTAATTGCGGGCCCAGCCATGTGGGCAAATGCACACCATTGGTAACATAGCCAATATGCAACTCTTCGGTGAGGTACCCGCGCCAAAGATCCGTAAACATTTCCCGGCTCACTTCTCCATGTAACCTGCTCACGCCATTCACTTCCTGGGAAAGACGAACAGCCAGAATGCTCATTGAAAATTTCTCACCCCTTTTATTGGGATGCATCCTGCCAAGATTGATGAACTGGTTCCAGGTAATCCTCAGCCGTTCCGGATAATGGGCGATATAGGTGCGGAGCAGATCTTCTTCGAAAGCATCATGGCCAGCCGGGACCGGCGTGTGCGTTGTAAACAGACTTGATCCCCTGACCACTTCCATGGCTTCGGGAAATGTCATGTTTTGCTCCTGGATAAACTCCCTCAGGCGCTCCAGACTGGTAAAGGCGGCATGTCCTTCATTACAATGGTAAACATCAGTATCAAGACCTATACTGCGAAGTGCCCTGATTCCACCGATTCCCAAAAGAATCTCCTGCTTGAGCCTGTTCTCATTATCACCCCCGTAGAGGTTGTGGGTGATGCTCCTGTCTTGCTCCTGGTTGGCTTCATAGTCGGTGTCAAGCAAATAAAGGGAAATACGTCCCACAGCCACCTTCCAGATCCTTGCGTGAAGTGTTCTGCCGGGCAAAACGATCTGAACCGATTTCCAGTTCCCATGCTCATCCCGTACCGGAGAAACAGGCAACCTGGAAAATGACTGGGCATCAACCGTCGCTACCTGTTCCCCCCCTGCAGAAATTACCTGGTGGAAATAACCATACCTATATAGCAGTCCAACGCCGGTCATGTTGATGTTAAAGTCACTTGCCTCCTTCAGATAGTCACCTGCCAGGAGTCCAAGTCCGCCCGAATAGATTTTTAGTGAGTTATGCAAACCATACTCCATGCTGAAGTATGAAATGGAGGGCATACCCTCTTTGGGCGGCTCTTCCATGTAGTGTCTGAAAGCTGCATAGACGGTATCCAGCTTCCCGATAAATACACTGTCTTTTTCAAGATTTCTCATTACTTCGGAAGACAACCGGTCCATAAGGACAATGGGATTCTCTCCAACAGATCTCCACAATATCTTATCAATGGAGGCAAAAAGGTCAACTGCATCCTGGTTCCAAGACCACCACAAATTCCTGGATAACTCATCCAGGGGCTTGAGTTGGTCCGGAATGTACTGCTGCACCAGTACCCTCCTCCAGTGTGGATTGATATCGATCAATACCTGTTCGGTTTCCGGTAATTTCTCGATCCTCTCCTTTTCATAATAGGCAGCTTCTTTTCCCGAGGCTTTGGTGAGTGCAATGTCATAGGTCTGCCAATAATGATTGATCAGGTTTTTCCAGAGCGCAATTCTGGAAATCCTGTAAGCTCCTTCCCTTTCCTCCCGGTGGTCTTCCCCTCCCAGTTTACAATAGTACAGCATGGCTTTGCTGATGGCAGTGCTTACCTCCTTATCGTTGTGATCGTCCCTCGGGATAACCGTGATTCCCGGAACCACTTTTTTATACTCCTCATTCACCCATAGACCAAATCCGGTCAATGAAGTGGTCACAGTGGGAATATGAAATGCAAGGCTTTCAAGGGGTGTATAACCCCAGGGTTCATAATAGGAAGGGAAAACGGTCAGATCAAAGCCAATCAGTACTTCGTAATAGGACAGGTTAAATATGCCATCATTTCCATTCAGGTATGAGGGAACAAAAATTACTTTTAACCTATCCTCCTTCGTATTGTTCAACTGGTTTACCTGAATACGGTTCAAAATGGGATCATGCTCCGCATAATGCAGGTTGTGGGTCAGATGTTTTTCAGCCAGATCCGGAACGCCCTCCTGCCCCAGGGCATCAATGAGATCCTTCCTGGGTCCGTAATGGTTGGCCGGAATCAGAATGAATGCAACGGCCTTACCATCGCAATCTTTGTTTTTATTGAGTTCTCCAAGTGAATCAATAAAAAGATCAATCCCTTTATTTTTAAATTCATAACGTCCACTGGTGGCGATCAGCCTGGCACTTTCAGGAATCTCTTCGCCGGTAAGCAGCGAGGCTATCTTTAACAATTTCGCCCGTGCAACCTCCCTGCCCCGTTCAAATTCCTTCTTGTCTGGCACAAAACTGTCTTCAAAACCATTGGGAGTAACAACATCGACCTCCTTTTTGTGAAATTGCGCACATTCCCTGGCTGTCAGTTCACTCACGGTGGTGAACGCATCGGCATTATGGCTCGCCATCTTTTCGGATGAGTGCTTGGAAGTAATATTCAACTCTTTTGCCTTCTGGTCTCCATTGTACTGGTTCAGACTGCTGTACAATGGCTGGTTGTTACCGGCAATGGCTCTGCCCACGGTAGTGGCATGGGTCGTAAAAATGGTTCCCACCTGGGGTTGGTACTGTTCAATATAAAGCAGGCCTGCTCCGGTCTGCCATTCATGAAAATGGGCTGCAATTTGCTTATCCTCCAAGTCATTATACCTGATGAAGCTTTCGATCACTTTCCCGGCTGCATATCCAAATAGTGTAGGCTCGATATAGTCCCACTGGCCACTGATGGTATCAAGCTTGTAGGTCTCCCACAGGCTCTTGAAGATGGCATCTTTCTGATTGATAAACGTTGTGAAATCAAGCATGAAAGATATGGGCCTCCCTGCAATT
>Ga0315535_1000491_pt1 | contig 27875 bp, 28 predicted proteins | sample SalMarSW160220MG_2_FD_203092 | JGI IMG/M metagenome (GOLD analysis project Ga0315535, IMG submission 203092) | Salt marsh sediment microbial communities from the Plum Island Ecosystem LTER, Massachusetts, United States - Salt Marsh Sediment SW1602-20 ... | reverse complement strand
GGGTCCGGAATTTTGGATGTCTTGGCTGAACTCTATCGTTCCGGAGTGATTGAAAAGAGTGGGAGATTTTCACTGAATCAGAAATCCAACCGGTTCCGGAAAAACCCCGATAATCCCAGACAAAAAGAGTTCATCATTGCCTGGGCAAATGAGACTTCCATCGGAAAAGATGTGGTGATTACTCAGAAGGACATACGGCAGATACAGTTGGCCAAGGGAGCGCTTTATACCGGATGCAAATTGATGATGCGGCGTATGGGTATCGAAAAGGTTGATACCATCAAAATAGCAGGGGCATTCGGCACTCATGTGGCCAAGGAGAAGGCATTGATCATGGGCCTATTCCCTGACTGCGATTTAGAGAATGTCCTGTCTGTTGGCAATGCCGCAGGGGACGGTGCAAGGGTAGTCCTGCTTGACAGAAATATGCGCGAGGACGCCAACTGGATCTCACGCAACGTTGAGTATATCGAACTGACTGTGGAAAAAGATTTTGAACAGGAATTCATGCAGGCCATGCAGATTCCTCACATGACCGATAAATTTCCGCACCTTGAGGGATTGGTGCCGGAGGAAGTCTTGCAGCAGAAATGATCGCAAAAGAACAGAAGCAATCAGAGGGAAGAAAAGACGGGAAGGTTATTCGGGTAAATATAGATCCGGGTATTTGCGGCTTTGGTTGTATCATTCGAGCAATGAAACAGGAAAAGCGATCTGTAACGGTCGATATTGAATCAGATTGTGAGCAGATTCAAAAACTCGCTGATACATTATCGGATATCAGCATCAGAGAACTCTTCTTGCCGCTGAGTCAAAATCCTATTTTCCAGATTGCAGAACGTTCTAGGTGCCATACGGCCTGTCCTATTCCGTCCTCGATAGCAAAAATAGCCGAAGTGGCCCTTGGTCTTGCACTCCCAAAAGATGTGTTGCTCAAATTTGATGAATAGTAGTTGAGTACAAAGATTTCCGCGTAAGATACGTTTTGGGGCCGGTGGGGGAAAAAAAGTTCGCTAATAGAGCCTCTCAAGAAAGGGCACCATGATGTCTCCTCCTCTGCGGAAGGAGATTCAGAACTCAATTCCCTTTCTGGCTTTCACACCAGTATAATAAGGGTGCTTTTTCTGTACAAACTCCGTGATATAATCCGCTGCCTCGATCAATTCCGGAAACGCGTCTCTCCCGGTCATGACAAGCTCAATCTTCCCCTTGCATATATCCACGAGGTTCAATAGCTCCTCCTTGTCGGACAAGCCAAATATAACTGAATCCAATATTTCATCGCATACAAGCATATCAGGCCCTTTTTTTGCCGCGTTTTTGGCGTATTGCAATGACCTTGCGGCATGCTCGTAATGGATTGCTTGGGGGCCGCGTGACAGGATAAACGGCTGTTCCCCTGAACACCAGTAATTTATTTCGGGGATCCTGTTGAATATTCTTACTTCTCCAGACTTCCCTGATTTCATGAACTGGACAAAATCCACTCGCAGCCCCGCTCCAGCTGCCCTCACGGAAAGCCCGACTACCCTGGTGGTTTTCCCGACGCCCTGTCCATAGTAGAGATGGATAAGGCCTAAACCTTTGTCCCTTATTAGTCCCGAACGCTCTTCAGTGTAATAGATGATGCACTCCTCTTTGATGGGTTGAGGCGGTTCTATCCAAGGAAATGCCATGTTGTCAACTATTTCTTACTTTTTTGCAAGAATTCACCCTTGACTTTCCAATACAAATCTGTATTTCTCTTGCTCGGGTTCTTCACTCACCAATATTTCAGCATGCGGCCACACTCTTCACGGTGAGGATTGTTCAAGGGCAATAAGTTATGTTGCAAAAAGGTCTTATACAGGTCTACACCACTGAATCCAGCCATACTAATTTCGCTCCCATTGGGCTGGGGCTCAGGGCGGCCGGGCACAAGTTTCGTACTCTTGTCACCTGCTTTGTCTCTCATGAACTTATGGATGGATGCCACTGCGGGGCTCGTCTCCTTGAGCCGAATCTGCTGATTGAACATCCCGTGGTGTATCGGCAAGGCCTCTCGGGAACTTATATGGGAGACAAAGCCCATGACGCATTTGAGAAGACCAGACAGGCCATGCTCACAAGGGACTTTGATATTGTAGTGCTGAATGGGGTTCACAAGCTCCTGGAGAAGGCCATTGTAAGCCTTGAAGATCTTCTCAGGCTTTCGGAAGAAAAACCATCTGATGTAGAGCTTGTATTCTCTGGCATGAGATTGCCTTTGGAACTGATCGAGGAAGCCGATCTGGTTACAAAAATGGTCGTAAAACAGAAGCCAGGCGGTGACAAGAAGGAAAAGGTTTCTGAGGATCAGGGCGCCGTAGAAGTCATTACGGGCAATGGAAAGGGTAAAACCACCTATGCGCTTGGAAAAGCAATGCTTTCGGCGAGCACAGGGATTTCATCTTCCTTCCTTCAGGTCATAAAATCTCCAAAGCAGTATGGGGAAGTCATGGCCATAAAGAGACTGCCCAATTTTGAGATTAGGACCATGGGCCAGGGTTTCTTGAAGAAGAAAGGAAAAACGTTGGAAAAAAAGCATATTCAGGCCGCGAGAAATGCATGGAAGGAATGGCTGAGAGAGGTTTATTCCTTAAGGTATGGATTGCTGGTTTTGGATGAAATAAATGTGGCGACGTATTATGGGTTGATTCACCCTGAGCGGGTTGAAGAGATGCTTTTTCTGAAACCTCCTAAGCTGGACCTTCTTTTGACCGGTAGAAACGCTCACCCTGATATAGTCAAGGCCGCCACGACCCTGATCGAAATGAGGGAAATCAAGCACCCCTTTCATCAGGGCATCAAGGCCAGGAAGGGAATCGAATACTGACCCACCAGTTTGACCTTCGGGTTTGCATAAAAATAACTTCATGTTTCGGCATTTTCTCTTCAGAACATCTTTGGCTGCCTCTCTTCGCATTGACAATCTCGGTCATACTAGGTTAAGAAGAAAAATAGAGGCCTGAAGTACCTAGCCCGCATTTCAAAGCAAGACAAAAATTTCTTTGATGGAGGACTGCATCGATGACAGAAGCGACCCAGATGGATCCGGAAATGTTTCAGATGGTCTTGAACACGATTGACAAGCTGGAAAAGGATAAACTCCCGGTAGAGGTAAAGCTTGAAATGGACCGCACCGGCGAATTTCCCATGAAACTCATCCGTTTCATGCTGAGTCCCGAGATGGCATTGCACCTCATCTTTATTCCTGAATCTTACGGGGGATTGGGGGCGGGCGCTGTGGAAGTTGCGGTTGTCTCCGAGCGTATGGCCAAAATGGACCTGGGCATCGCCACCTCCTTTCTGGCGATCTGCTTGGGGATGGATCCTCTTCGCGTGGGCGCTACAAAGACGCAAAAAGAAAAATACATTACCAAGGTAGCCGAGGAAGGACTCATCGTGGCGTATGGCGTGACAGAACCCAATGCCGGATCCAATGTGCAGTCCTTGAAGACCAAGGCGGAGCGTGTCCTGGATGAGAACGGGAACGTGAAGGGCTACAAGCTGAACGGGCAGAAGCAATTTATTACCAACGGTGGAGTGGCTGATCTGTATACGATCCTCGCCGACACCCCGGAAGGCCCTTCCTTTTTTGTAGTAGAAAAGGGTGCGGAAGGCCTGACGCCTGGAAAGCACGAAGACAAGCACGGGATCAGGGCATCCGATACGTGTCCACTCAGCTTTGAGGATTTGTATGTCCCTGTGGAAGACTTAATCGGCGGCGAAGAAGGGCAGGGGCTCAAAGAGGCCAACAAGGTCTTCGGCTATACGCGCTTGATGGTTGCTACGTTCGGACTCGGGGGAGGCATGGCCGCCCTGGAGAGAGCTGTTCGCTATTCAAAGGAGCGGGTCCAGTTCGGAACCACCCTTGCTGAAAAACAAGGATACACGCATCAACTCCTGGTTCCCCACGCGGTGCAACTGGAAGCGGCCCGCGCTTACGTAGAGGAGGTGGCAAGAAGGATCGACGCCGGTGAAGAAGACCTGCAAGTCGAGGGATCCATCGCAAAGTATTTTGCAACTGAGGCCGGCGACGCAACGGCCAACGATGCTATTCAGGCATTCGGCGGTTACGGCTATATGCGTGAATATGAGGTTGAAAAAATAAAAAGAGACGTGAAAATCCTTACTATTTATGAAGGTACAAGCGAGATTCAGAGAAGCATTATCTCCATGTTTCGCATGCGGAGCACGGTCAGGTCAAAAGGGGCGTTCTACCTGGATATGGCCAAGATCCTGGAGGGGTTGCCCAGCGAGTGTGGCGCTCCCCCGGCAGCGAAGGCGCTCCGTGCCATGAATGAAATGATCCTCGCCGCACGAAAACAGAAGCTCACGAAAAACCAATATGTAATGTTCTTGCTGGCCGACATGATGACTTGTGCGGAAGTGGCTGATGCCCTTTGCAGAAAGGCAGCCGCATACCAACGCGATGGACAGCCTCGTTCGCCTGAATTTATAAATGCCTGTGCGCGCCTTTTTGCCCGGAAGGCGCTCCAGAAGGTATACGTGAACGGCGCCAAGGTCCTCCAGGGTTGTGATCAGACTGTGGATGACCTCATTGGGGTGCTGCAAAGTTTGGACTTTCCTGTTTCTATGAAGGGATACTTGAGAGATATGGACCAGGTCGCAAGTGAGCTTGTATCTTGAGTGAATCTGTTGAAAAAGACACTCAGAAAAAGGGCTGATAACCGGCCGCGAAAAAGAGTGCCACGGAAAAGAGAACCTGTTTATGAAAGGCCGAGAATGGAACCGGGGTTGCACCATGCTTTCAAGCAAATTGGTGTCCCGGAAAAAACTCCCTTCCAACCGGATTCTTTTCAGACAAAGGCACTAAAGCTTGTCCGGGAATATGATGTCCTGGTCAGCGCGCCTACGGGGTCCGGAAAGACTTGGATTGCCTCCCGGGCAATCCTTGACTGCCTGAATCACCATAAAAGGGTTTGGTATGCTTCCCCGCTCAAGGCCCTTTCCAATTCCATTTACAACGAATTCTGTAGAACGTTCGGCAACGATTCGTGCGGGATTGTGACGGGAGACCGGAAAGAGAACGCGGATGCCCCTGTTATTATAGGAACCACAGAGATCCTCCGCAACCAGCTCTACGACGTGATGCACCAGGGGGCCACCCTGCAAGTAGATCTCGTTATCCTCGATGAAGCACATTATCTCAGCGACCCGGATCGAGGAGTGGTCTGGGAAGAGGTGCTCATCTACCTGCCTGCCCGGGTTCGGCTTCTCCTCCTTTCAGCGACCATTTCCAACGCTGACGAGATCTGCAGTTGGCTGAGCACAATCCGTGGGACAAAGATAGAGGTGGTACGCTCCGATGAGAGACCGGTTCCGCTGGAGTTTCTCTTTCTTTTTCCCGACGGGTTGCTTTCTCCCCTGGCGGGGAGAAGAGGCCTGGTCCCCAAGATCAGGAAATTCATAGATCGGCCGCGGCATAAAAGGCAACGCGGGTCGTCAAAACTGGAGTACGGTAGGATCATTGAAGAACTGCGGCAGTTTGATTTGCTGCCTGCCATTTTTTTCCTCAAGTCGCGGGCTGATTGTGACAATGCCGTGCTTTCCTGTCCCCCTGTGGAGACCCCGGCCTCGATAAAAAAACGGCTTGGGCAGGTCGTAAAATCATTCCTGGAAAAATACCCGCATCTCGAGGGACACCGCCAGTTGCACAGGCTCATGAACTGCCGGGTGGCGTCCCACCATGGCGGGCAGTTACCTTATTGGAAGGTGCTGGTTGAGAAGGTGATGGGCATGGGATTTCTGGAGGCCATTTTTTCAACCTCCACGGTGGCGGCCGGGGTCAATTTTCCCGCCAGGACGGTTGTTTTGGTCCAGAGTGATCGATATAACGGGCGCGAATTTACCGACTTGACATCCACTGAACTGCATCAAATGATCGGCAGGGCGGGCCGAAGAGGAAAAGACCGCATCGGTTTTGTGCTGATTGTCCCGGGACGACATCAAGACCCACAGCTTATTCATGAGCTCAGCGATTCTTCGCCGGAACCCATTGAGAGCCAGATCCATATCAATTTTTCCATGACGCTGAATTTATTGCTTTCTCAGCAGCCAATGGAAGTCAAGGAACTCCTTTCTCGGTCATTTGCCGCCTTCCAGAGAAGGGGGCAAGGGAGGAATCTTTTCGCGGGGCAGGGTGGAGGAAGCGAGGATCTCTGGCAAAGCTTTCAGCGACATTTGCGATTCCTCCAGAAGACCGGGTTCGTGGAAAAGGACGGGGCGCTGACCGCAGATGGATACTGGGCCTCAAAGTTGAGGCTGGATCAACCTTTGCTCATTGCGGAGGCGATCAGGAAGGGTGGGTTGTCCGGCACTGATCCGGGTTTACTCGCGAGCGGGCTTGCACCGTTTGTGTGGGACAGGAGACAGGAGGTCCTGTTACGCGCCGAGGATCAACACGATTGGACGGAAGTGGAGGGCTTTTTTGACAGGGTCCTTGTGAGCATAGACACCCTCCGGAAAAGAAAGTCCCGGGCAGGATTTGACGATCCCGTTATTTTTTTCTGGCCAGCGGTTGCGCTGTATATGTGGACCAGGGGCATTTTGTGGGAAGAGCTCCTTACCATCGTGCCCATTGACGAAGGCGACATGGCGTCTCTTATCATGAGAACGGCTGACCATCTTCGCCAGGTGGCCGGGCTCGTAGTCACCCATCCGGATCTGGCCGCATGCGCCAGGGAGTCGGTCGAACGGGTACTGAGGGAGCCCGTCTACCTTTTGTAGAAAAATGTCGGAAGAAAAAGAAATCAGGGTATGGACCTATTCCGGGTATAAGGCCAATGAAAGGCCTGTCCGTTTCAGCCTCGGCCGGAAGGAGTTGGCGGTGAAGGAGATACTTGACCGCTGGTACGGGGAGGCGCATGATTATTTCAAGGTGCTTGCCGATGACGCGGAAACCTATCTGCTTAAGTGGGATAGGCAGGCGGATGTTTGGTACGGTGAGAGAAAAATTAAATAACAAAATCCAAATAGCGAATCAAATCTCAAGCTCCGGTTAGAGGTCCGTGCTGTAGACCCACTGGTAATTGATGGGCCTCGCATGGAGTGCAGTGGCCTTCGGATGAAGGTATTCAAACCAGAGTTTCAACCAGTTATAAGCAGGCCAAAGCTTTCTCAGCCTGCCGTCTTCAGGCGGCTTGGAATAGGGAGTATAGGTATAGCAAGCCTCAGAGATGCCTATGTAAAAATCTCCAGCCGGATAAACATACTGGGAGATAAAGGCTTCAGGATCCATGGACTCCCGACCGGCGAGCGCGTTTATTTCTTTTTCGGTGAGTTTCACCAGAAAAAACTTGGAAACTCCCCGTTCTGAATATTTATACATGGCACGCGATTCTGAGCTGGAAACGAAGACGGTCGAAACATAATCCATCTTTCTTAAAAGTTGTGCAGCAATGAGACCGGCTGTCCGCCTTCCACCCACGCTATGATGGCAACCGTAATATTCAAACAGCTTATTCTGTAAAATTCTTGCTTTTTTATCGCCACCTTCATAGAGGTTGTTCTGGATATACTTGAGCCATTTTGCCAGGTCTTCAGCAGCATCAGCAATGGGCCAGTCAATTTTCACATGAAGATGAGTCAAGCTGAACCTGTTTCTTTTTTTTAAGGTGGGGTCCTGTTGGATGAGTAAAGCGTAGTCCACATTGAGGAGGTCTTCCACGAAGTTCAGAAATCCGGGATTGTCGAAATAGCGCAGGTTCCGGTTGAACCGTTCATAGAGAGAAAAATTAGCCAGGTATTCAATATTGTTCTTGACAACCCTGTTTTCCGGGAAAAATCGGATGTAGTTTTTCAGTTCCGAGGAAATGACGTCTTCGTAGAGAATGACAATAAAGGTGTTAGAAAGCTCTGATTCCTTTTCCATTTTTTTCGATTTGGGCCGAAGTTCGCTTTTTTCCAGGAAGCTGTAGTCTTCCCCGGCTTTTTGATAGCTGTAAAAGGAATCAACCAGAGATATCTTTACAAGGCGTCGTTCCAGTTCGTCCCTGAGGATTTCATAGAGGGACCTTCTCAATCGCTCGTAATAGTGCAACTGTTCCCGGAATTTCCACATAGGTGAGGCCGCTTTCGTTGGGTGGAGTAAAGAAATTTTGTAAAAAATTAACCAACATACATAATAAAGAAATGGAAAAAAGTCAATAAAAAAACAGAACATGAGAAGATAATCAAGGTGGTTGTAGAGATATTGATTCCTCCCTGAAGCATTTGGGTCTTGACAAAAGGGATACCTCTTATATACTGACTGCTTTATTTCCTTAGCCCGCTTTTCTCACGGGTCTTCGTAGCGAGGCGGTGGAAAGGCCCGTGGATAGCAAGTTGGGCTTGCGAAATCCCGCTATCGGGAGCGTGCGAAGAAAAATGGATGAAGGCGTACTAGCAGTACGTCGAAGTCATTTTTCTAGCGCAACGCAGGAGACATGGGACTATCGCCGCCACAGTCCCGCGCATCGCGGGATGAGAAATGCGGGCTAGGCCCTGTGGGCCTATGGCAGAGGGATGCCTGGCTCGAGAGGGACCCGGAGACATGAGCTTCACGTGAGCGTAAGGCGGTAGTCGATCCATGAAAATCGACCTTCAAATGATCTTGCGCGGGGAGCGGGAATTTCAATTCCAGGTGAAGCCGGATTGGTGGGAGAAAAATTGCCGGGATGACTTTGTCATCGGCCTTGCGGCACCGCTGAAGGTGAACATTCTGGTTTCCAGCGCCGGCAATAAGTACATCCTTGAGGGACGTATAAATGGTGCGGTCATTCTTCGGTGTGACCGTTGCCTGGAATCGTACAAATACCTCCTGAACACGGGATTTCGCACTGTCCTGGTCGTGAGGCCCGGGAAAAACGGTCAAGCGGAAGTGGAATTGTTTCGGGAAGATCTCGAGGAAGGGTTTGCCGCCGACCTCGTCATTGACCTGGCGGAAATAACCCGGGAGCAGGTTTTCCTGGCGTTGCCCATGAAAAACGTTTGCCGGGAAGAATGCGCCGGTCTTTGCCCTGTCTGTGGCATGAATTTGAACAGGGAAACGTGTGAATGCAGGCCTGTGGTCGGCCACCCCGGGTTTTCCAGGTTAAAGGAACTCGGCCCCCTGCCGGATCAGCATTTCGGTCCGCAAGATGGGAAACAAGGCAGGACGAAAAAAAGCCATCCCTGAGCTGTGCATGATATTTTTTTTGAAAAGGAGCAACAGGCAACTATGGCTGTACCAAAGAAGAGAAAATCAAAAGCCAAACGGGATTCACGGCGGGCGCACGATCGCGCAAATCTGCCTCGATTGTCCACGTGTCCGCAGTGCCATGAGCCGGTATTACCACATCATGTCTGCGCGGAATGTGGGTCCTACCGTGGCAGGACGATCCTGAAAACAGAAGAGGAATAGAATGGAAATAGCCGTGGACGCCATGGGTGGGGATGGAGCCCCTGACGTGGAAGTTCAAGGCGCCCTCGAGGCCATACGGGAGCTGGGAATAAAAATCAGACTCGTCGGAAAGAAAGACTTAATCGAAAAATCCCTGGATGGCAACTGGAATGAGGAAACCCTGACGATTCATCACTGTGATGAATGGGTTCGAATGGATGAAGCGCCGTTACAGGCGGTCAGGAAGAAAAAGGATGCCTCTATTCGCGTGGCATTCGATCTTATAAAGGAAAAGCAGGTCTCTGCCGTCGTGAGCGCTGGAAACTCCGGTGCAACGATGGCGGCAAGTGTTTTGGTATTGGGGAGGATGGAAGGAGCCGAAAGGCCGGCCATCGCAAGTGTTTTTCCCGGCCAGAGAGGGCCTGTGGTCCTGATTGACGTAGGCGCAAATGTTGACTGCAGGCCGAAGCATCTTTTTCAGTTCGGGATTATGGCCCATGCGTTCGCAAGTGTCTGCCTCGGGGTCAAGGACCCGAAGATAGGTTTGCTCAGTATCGGTGAAGAAGGGAGCAAGGGAAACGAACAGGTCAGGCTGACCCGCCAGCTTTTTGAATCCAGTAACCTCAATTTCTGGGGCAATGTGGAAGGCAGGGACATCTTTACCGGTGAAGTGGATATTATCGTCTGTGATGGCTTTGTTGGAAATGTCGCCTTAAAGCTGACCGAGGGCATGGCGGAAACCTTTGCCATGATGCTGGAACAGGAAATGATGAATTCACTTGCGGGAAAAGCGTCATTATTGCTGGGGCGGCGTGCACTGAGCAGGTTTTCGGAAAAGCTGGATTATGCCGAATACGGCGGTGCCCCACTCCTCGGAGTAAATGGTGTGGGGATCATTTGCCACGGCAGTTCTTCATCTAAGGCGATCAAGAATGCCATTAAACTGGCTGCGCAATACGCGGAAAACGATACCCTGGAGAGGATGTCAGGGCTGTTGTTGAAAAATTCGGGAGGCTGATCCCTGGGATTTCAGTTGAGCTCTGTGCTGAGGGAAAAAGAGCATGGAAGAAGAAGAGAAAAGAGTGGTCGTGATCACGGGTGGATCCCGGGGAATCGGAAGGGCAATTACCCTCAGATTCGCTGCTGAAAATCCGACGGTGATCATTGTCCACTATGATCCGGACGAAAAGGCTTCGGATGAGACACTGGAATTGTTGGAAAAGAAACAGGTGGAGGCCGTAAGCCGGAAGCTTGATGTATCCTCCTGGGAGGATGTAAACACCTTTTTCAAAGATGTGATTGATCAATACGGGAGGGTGGACGTCCTGGTCAATAACGCAGGGGTTACCCGGGATACCCTCTTGATGCGGATGAATGAAAGAGATTGGGACTCAGTGATCCAGGTCAACCTGAAAAGCGTGTTCAACTGCACTCACGCTGTTATCCGTGCTATGATGAAGGAGCGGTACGGACGCATCGTGAATATTTCCAGTGTGGTAGGACAGATCGGAAACCCGGGACAGGCGAATTATTCTGCCTCCAAGGCCGGCATCATGGGCTTTACCAAGACGGTGGCCAGGGAAGCAGCTCTGCGGGGAATTACCGTAAATGCGGTGGCACCGGGTTTTATTGATACGGAAATGACCGCGGTTCTCCCCGAGAAGGTGCGGGAAAGCTTTGTCCAACAGATCCCCCTGGGGAGAATGGGAGCACCGGAAGATGTGGCCGAGACGGTTTACTGGCTTTGCTCACAGGCTGCCGGCTATATTACAGGCCAAGTCATTCATGTGAACGGGGGCATGTACATGTAATGGGCCCTGAAGCCCTTTCATCATCTCTCTGAAGGAGAAATCCGAAGCGGGACTTTTTATACCGGAATTCTTAATTTATTATAAACCATCGAGGAGGAATTTTTTTATGTCAGCTGTCGAAGAGAAAGTAAAAAAGATTATCTGTGAACAATTGAATGTTTCCGAAGAAGACGTTGTTCCCGATGCATCTTTCGTGGATGATCTGGGAGCTGATTCTTTGGACCAGGTAGAACTGATTATGGCGATGGAAGAGGAGTTTGATGTCTCCATTCCAGACGAAGACGCTGAAAAGATCGCCACGGTTCAGAATGCTGTTGACTATATTCAAAAAGCTATTGGATCATAGTCCGGATGCCGTCTTGCCACACGGATCGAGTGAAAAAACATGAGGAACCAGGAATGGTCAGAAGGGTTGTAGTAACAGGCCTCGGGGTCGTGTCACCTCTGGGGACCGGGACGGATAAAAATTGGCAGGCCCTATGTTCCGGAAGGTCTGGGATTGGCAGAATTGCCAAGTTTGACCCCTCTCCCTTTACGTGCCAGATCGCTGGAGAGGTGAGCGATTTCAATTCCCAGGACTTTCTTGACAAACAGCAGGTCCGCCGGTTCGATATTTTTATCCACTACGCCATAGCTGCCGCCCGGATGGCCATGGAAGATTCCGGGTTGAAAATAGATGAGTCAAACGGACACCGGGTGGGCTGTATCACCGGTTCCGGCCTAGGCGGGCTTTCCATGCTCGAGCACTTTCACCAAGTGCTCCTGGAGCGCGGCCCCCGCAAGATCAGTCCCTTTTTTATCCCCGGCATGATAGCGAACATGGCCCCCGGACAGATAGCCATTGAATTCGGCGCAAGGGGGCCGAATCTGTCCATCGAGACCGCTTGCGCGGCGAGCGCTCATGCTGTTGGGGAATCATTTCGTATGATCAAGGAAGGAATCGCGGATGCCATGATCACCGGCGGGGCTGAGGCGGTAGTCACTCCCCTGGCATTGGGTGGATTTTGCTCCATGCGTGCCCTTTCCACTCGAAATGATGAGCCTGAAAAGGCATCCCGCCCTTTTGAACGTGATAGGGACGGTTTTATTATGGGAGAAGGCTCGGGAATATTGATCCTGGAAGAGCTTGAGTATGCCCTTGAACGCGGGGCTCCTGTATATGCGGAACTCATCGGGTACGGGTTGAGCGGGGATGCCTACCATGTCTCGGCACCACATCCCGAGGGCATGGGAGCAATCGCGTGTATGAACATGGCGCTTGAGTATGCCGGGATCAAGCCTGCACAGATTGATTACATCAACGCGCATGGGACATCCACAAAATTGAATGATCTGTCGGAGAACAGGGCCATAAAGGCCGTGTTCGGCGATCATGCGCACAAGCTTGCGATCAGCTCTACCAAATCCATGACGGGCCATTTGCTGGGAGGAGCAGGAGGAATTGAGTCTGTTTATACCGTTCTGACACTGAAGCATGGAATCATTCCCCCGACCATCAATTATGAAACGCCGGACCCGGAATGTGACCTGGATTATGTCCCAAATGTGGCCAGAAAGGCCGATCCAGAGGTTGCGATGACGAATTCTTTCGGGTTTGGCGGAACCAATGCATCGCTCATATTCAAGGCCTTTCACCAATAATCTGAGCGATCATCGGCGCATCAGATAACCTTCACTGTTATTCAAGCTTCGAAATACTTCCTGTCAACAGGTTGCAAAGAAAGGGTTCTCATGAACATTATTATTGGCTCTGACCATGCGGGTTTTGATCTGAAGGAGGCCTGCAGGTCTTTTCTGGAGGGTCTGGCGGGATATGATGTTCAAGACGCGGGTGTGTACAATCGCGATTCAGCCGACTATCCTGACATCGCCCATAAAGTCTCGAGTGCGGTTTCAGCCGGGGAATTCCCCATGGGCATATTGATCTGCGGGACGGGGCTGGGCATGAGCATGGTGGCCAATCGCCATAAAGGAGTGCGGGCGGCGCTCTGCCATAACCTGTACACTGCAAGGTTGAGCAGGGCTCACAATGACGCCAATCTCTTGTGTATGGGAGGCCGCGTTATCGGTGTTGGTATTGCCTTGGAAATGGTGGAGTTTTTTCTCAAGACACCGTTTGAAGGTGGGCGGCATCAGCGCCGAATAGATCTTTTTGAGGAATAGGCATTGGAAGAAAGGGCCTTGAAATTATCGGATCGGGAGGTATACGAGGCAATCCTTGGAGAACTGAGGCGCGAGCAGGAAACCCTTGTCATGATCGCCTCAGAGAACTATGCCAGTCCCGCCGTGATGCAGGCACAGGCCTCCGTATTGACGAATAAGTATGCCGAAGGGTACCCGGGGTCCAGGTATTACGGTGGGTGCGATTATGTGGATACGGTCGAGCGGCTGGCTGTTGAGCGGGTAAAAAAGCTGTTTCATGCACCTTATGCAAATGTTCAGCCCCACTCCGGGTCCCAGGCGAACATGGCGGTTTACCTCGCGTTCCTCAATTCCGGGGACCGGATACTGGGAATGGATCTTACCCACGGAGGCCATCTCACCCATGGGAGCCCCGTCAACTTTTCAGGGAAACTTTTTGAGGCGTTTTTTTACGGTGTATCCAGGGAGACCCATCGGATCGACTATGACCAGGTGCGGGACCTGGCAAAACTGCACAATCCACGGCTGATTATTGCCGGAGCAAGCGCGTACCCGAGATTGATCGATTTTCAGGCGTTTGAGGCCATCGCGCGGGAAACTGGAGCCTATCTGATGGTGGACATGGCGCACATCGCCGGGCTTGTTGCCGCAGGGCTCCATCCTTCACCGGTGGAAGCGGCTGATTTTGTCACGTCCACGACCCACAAGACGTTGCGGGGACCCCGGGGCGGAATATTGCTGGCAAAAGAACAGTACGGAGAACGCCTTGATAAGGGAGTTTTCCCCGGCATCCAGGGCGGCCCTCTCATGCACGTCATAGCAGCCAAAGCTGTCGCCTTCGGAGAGGCGCTCACCCCCCAATTCATGGAATACCAGAAACAGGTGATTCTCAATGCTAGAGCCCTTGCCGGGAAGCTGGTTGAGTATGGGTTCGACCTGGTTTCCGGGGGCACAGATAACCACCTCGTGCTCATCGACTTGAGCCCAAAAGGAATGACCGGGGCTGAAGCGGAGCGTGTCTTGGGAGAAGTGGGAATTGTGGTGAATAAAAATACGATTCCCTTTGACAAGAAAGGGCCGAAAATTACCAGCGGCATCCGGCTTGGGACTCCCGCCCTCAGCACCAGGGGTATGGGTGTGGAAGCAATGGAGTCCATAGCAGGGCTGATACAAACGGTATTGGAGAATCCGACCTCACGCAGCATACTGGAAAGCGCTCGTAAGGTTGTATCTGAACTCTGTGCGGCATATCCCATCTATAACGAAACCGGCCTGGAGAAATAATTGGAGCGACCTTCCTGGGATGAATATTTTATGACCATCACAAAGATGGTTGCTACGAGATCAACCTGTCTGCGGAGACATGTCGGCGCGATTCTTGTTAAGGACAAAAGGATATTGGCAACGGGTTATAATGGGTCTCCGAGCGGTTTGAAACATTGCAGTGAAGTAGGATGCCTGAGAGAGAATCTCTCCATTCCGTCCGGGACGAGACATGAATTGTGCAGAGGACTCCATGCGGAACAGAATGCGATTATTCAAGCTGCGAATCACGGTATATCCATTCGTGGGGCAACGCTTTATTGCACAAATAAGCCATGCATCATTTGTTCAAAGATGATCATTAACGCCGGGATCACGCAAGTGTACTACAAGGAAGGGTACGATGACGCTTTGGCCGACCAGATGCTGGCAGAAGCCAACATACAGATGGTGAGGTTTCGTCCATGAAATGTCCCTATTGTGGTGAGATCAACAACAAGGTGATTGACTCCAGGTTGAGCAAGGATGGCAGAACTATCCGCCGCCGTCGCGAATGTATTGAATGCAGCAGACGTTTCACGACGTATGAAAAACTTGAGGATGTGCTTCCCATGGTTGTGAAAAAAGACGGCAGGCGGGAACCATTCAACCGCGAAAAAATAATCACGGGAATTCGCAAAGCGTGCCAAAAACGCCCCATCAGTGTGACAAAAATAGAAGAATTCGTGGACAGCCTTGAGCTGTATTTTCAGGATCTTGGGAAAAAGGAGATCGACTGCTCAGAGATAGGGGAACAAGTCATCCAGAGTTTGCGGGAGTGGGATGAAGTGGCCTATGTCCGGTTTGCATCTGTTTATCGGCAATTCAAGGACATCAAGGAATTCATGGCCGAGCTGGAAGAGATTCTTGAAGCTAGAAAAGAGCACCATGGTGCCCCAGGACAATGTTGATATCGGATTCATGCGGCAGGCCGTCACCCAGGCACGGAAAGGGCTGGGGCGCACCTCTCCCAACCCGGCTGTGGGAGCGGTCATTGCAAAAGGTGGAAAGATCCTCTCCAGGGGCTATCACCACAGGGCTGGGGGACCCCATGCAGAAATAGAGGCCCTCAATAAACTGGGAGGGAAGGCCCCCGGCGCGACCATGTATGTGACCCTTGAACCATGCAATCATGAGGGCCGAACACCACCGTGCACCGAAGCGATAGTCAGGAGTGGGATTGAGAGGGTCGTGATCGGGATGCAGGACCCGAACCCACAGGTGAAAGGTGGGGGGGCACCATTTCTGGCTGAACACCGCATTGAGGTGAAGTTGGGTGTACTGGAGCAGGAGTGCCGCGAGGTAAACGAGGGCTTCGTGAAGTATGTATCCACCGGGAGGCCTTTCGTGATGGTCAAATCCGCCCAGACCCTGGACGGTTGGACCGCCACTGCCGGCGGTGATTCAAAGTGGATCACCAATGACCAATCAAGGGGATATGTTCATCAGTTGAGAAACCAGGCGGATGCGATCATGGTGGGGGTGGGAACGATCCTCGCCGATGATCCCCAATTGACCTGCCGGTTGAAGCATGGTAAAGGAAAAGACCCCGTGCGATTCGTAGTTGATACCCATTTGCGAACGCCGGTAAATGCGCGTGTACTGACACAGGATTCTCCCGTGGGGACTGTTTTAGTGGCTGGATCCCGCGTGAAGAAAAACATAATCCAGGATTTCGAGAAAGGGAAAAATGAAGTAGTCATCTGCGCGATGAGGCAGGGCGAAATTGACCTGGAGGCCCTGCTGGACATACTGGGCAGGAGAATGATCACGCGGCTGCTTGTGGAGGCGGGAGCGGGTATTGTCGGATCGCTTTTGCGCCGAAAGCTTGTGGATAAATTTTACATCTTCAAGGCGCCAAGGTTGCTCGGTGGAGGAGACGGCAAGCCCATGGCCGAGGGGCCGGGCCCGCGGATGATGAAAGAGAGTACTTCTCTCAGGAATCTCCGGGTAAAGCGCTTTGGTGATGATATTCTCGTGGTAGGATATCCGGATTACGATGCCGTATCATGAAAATAAACCAGATGGTGCGAGAAGGACTGGCTGAAGCATGTTTACCGGTCTGGTAGAAGGAAAAGGCAGGATACAGACCATGCACCGGTCCGGGGGAGACATGAAAATGACCATTTTCCCCCTGTTCCCTATGGACGACTGTGCCCTGGGGGAGAGTATTTCGGTAAACGGGGTCTGCCTGACGGTGACAGCGATCGGCCCGGAAGGGTTCAGCGTGGACGTGTCTCAGGAGACCCTTTCCCGCAGTACGCTGGGTTTTCTGAGAGAGAAAGAAGAGGTGAATCTCGAGCGGGCGCTTCGGCTTTCTGACCGGCTGGGAGGGCATTTGGTGGCTGGCCATGTGGACGGCATGGGAAAGATTAGCAAGAAGGAACAAAGGGACCGTTCCTGGGTTTTCAGGATCCAGATGCAAAAGGAGCTTTCCCGGTATACTATTGAGAAAGGGTCCATTGCGGTTGACGGAATCAGCCTGACCATCAACCGGTGCGGAGAGACATTTGTTGAGGTGAATATCATCCCAGAAACCGCGCGACAGACAACTATTCTTGATAAACGGACCGGGGATCAGGTGAATATAGAGGTGGACCTGATCGGAAAATATGTTGAGAAGTTTTTTCGAGATAAACAATCTCCTGCACAGGGAAGGGCGTCCTCCGGGATTACCGGAGAAATGCTGACAGAATACGGGTTTGGTGAATAAGATGGCAATTGCAAAGATAGAAGACGTCCTGGAAGACATGAGACAGGGCAAGATGGTTATCCTGGTTGATGATGAGGACCGGGAAAATGAGGGAGATCTTACGATCGCCGCCGAGAAAGTAACCCCGGAAGCGATCAATTTTATGGCTCGATTCGGACGGGGTCTTATTTGTCTGGCCCTTCATCCGGAAATCGTAGAAAGATTACAGCTCCCACTGATGGTATACGACAATCGCTCCCGCTTCAACACGGCCTTCACCGTCTCCATTGAGGCAAGGTGCGGCGTCACGACCGGCATATCGGCAGCCGACAGGGCTCATACCGTGTTAACGGCAGTGCGGGATGATGCCCAGCCGGAAGACCTTGTCCAGCCTGGGCATATTTTCCCGCTCAGGGCCCGGAGGGGCGGTGTCCTCTTCAGGACGGGGCAAACAGAAGGGTCTGTAGATCTTGCCAGACTCGCCGACTTGAAACCAGCGGCAGTGATTTGCGAGATCATGAAAGATGACGGCACCATGGCCAGATTGCCTGATCTGAAGAAATTCGCAAAAGAGCACGACATGAAGATCGCTTCGGTGGCGGATATCATAGAATACCGGATGCGCAAAGAATCCTTTGTCCATAAGGCTGCTGAGACCGTGTTGCCTACCCCTTTCGGGGAGTTTAAGGCGGTAGCTTTTGTCAATGATATTGATGACTATGAACATCTAGCACTGGTGAAGGGCGATATCAGCCCGGAAGAAGAGGTGCTGGTACGTGTCCATTCCGAATGCCTTACGGGGGACGTGTTCGGTTCGTATCGATGTGATTGTGGTGAGCAGCTTAAGAAGGCCATGGAGATCATCCAACAGCAGGGGCTCGGTGTCCTGCTTTATCTCCAGCAGGAGGGCAGGGGGATCGGCCTTGCCAACAAGCTGAAGGCATATGCACTCCAAGACAAGGGGTTTGATACGGTTGAAGCAAATGAAGAGCTGGGATTTGCACCCGATCTGAGAAACTACGGTGTTGGTGCTCAGATACTGGTGGCCCTCGGGGTGAAGAAAATGCGGCTGTTGACCAATAATCCAAAAAAAATTGTGGGCCTGGAAGGGTATGGGCTGGAAGTAACCGGAAGGGTTCCCATTGAGATAGAGCCAAGACCTGAGAATAAGAGGTATCTGTTGACCAAGTGCCAGAAGCTGGGACATTTGATGAATATTATTGAAGAAAAATAATGGATGGGCACTCGTTAGATATTGGGGTGCGTTTGCTCTCGATTTATTGGGTAGAGAGATACTGAACACGGAGGGGTGGGACATGCCAAAGGTTCTTGAAGGAAAACTATCAGCAGCAGGTTTGCGTTTTGCGGTTATCGTGAGCCGGTTTAATGATTTTATCAGCTCCAGGCTTGTGGATGGAGCAATGGATGCCTTGGTCCGGCACGGTGCCAATGAAAAAGAGGTTACCCTGCTGAAGGTGCCGGGTGCCTTTGAAATACCGCTGGTGGCGAAGAAGATTGCAGAGAGCGGAAAGTACGATGCGGTGGTCTGCCTTGGAGCGGTGATCAGGGGGGCTACTCCCCATTTCGAATACGTAGCTGCCGAAGTTTCTAAGGGAATCGCAGCGGTCGCCCTGGAAAGCAATATACCCGTGACGTTTGGTGTCCTGACCACTGACAACCTGGAACAGGCCATTGAACGTGCGGGGTCCAAGGCGGGCAATAAAGGGTATGAAGCTGCGGTGGCCGCCATGGAGATGGCAAATCTTTTTCGAGAGTTGACCTGAATCGCGGTATGACCCGAGCAGCTCAATTCTATGGACCCGGTTAGAAGACACACCAATGGGGAGTCGCAGGAAAGCACGGGAATTGGCTGTTCAGGTCCTTTTCTGCCTGGAATTTCTCGAAGGAGACGTTTCGGCGGTCTTTGATCTTGTATGCGAAAATTTCTCGAGTAAGAAAGCCCCTCGGGCATTTGCACGGGACCTGGTGCTGGGGACCTGTGAAAAAATGACGGAAATTGATGGCATGATCCGCCGGTCATCCAGGCATTGGCGGCTGGAAAGGATGCCCCGGCTTGATCGTTCCGTTCTACGTCTGGCGGTTTTCGAAATCCTCTACAAAGAGGATATTCCCCCAAAGGTATCAATCGATGAAGCTGTTGATCTTGGAAAGCGATTCGGGAATGTGGAATCAGGAAAGTTCATTAACGGAATTCTGGATGATATCTATAACACGCTGCGGGGGAAGACTACCACCCAATAATCTTCAGGTCTGAAAACGCGCTGCGCTTGGATTGGAAGTTCATCACCGCGTTCGTTTTCCCTGGGCCTGTCCCGGTCTTATTGCCATGAAACTAGACGTACGGTTTGTGGAAGTTTCGCTGGAAGACGTGTGGTGTGAGGCTGTGGCAGGCTTGGTCTTCATGGAGCCTTATGATTCACAAGGGAACATTTTTACCCTTGATATCCGAACGGGCGGGTATCTTTCCCTTCTGAGGGAATCAGGATTCTTTAGAGGTTCTCTCGGGAGCACGATCCTACTGGCATCTGAGGGAAGAGTCAAGGCGGATAAGATTGTGCTGAAAGGCCTCGGTCCAAAGGCAGATTGTTCGCCGGAGGCCTTTGTGAAGTGTGTTCAGGAACTGGGGGATTCCCTCGCGAGACTCAAGGTTCGCGATCTGGCTGTCTGGATTCCATTCCCCGAGAATCTGGAAAGGGATCCATCCGGTTTTTTTTGTGATGCATGCGTGACATTTCTGCGGTCCTACGAAAGAATGTATGGGATGGGTTCCGGATTTTATCTCAAGACGGTTTTTTCGTTTCCCCGTGAGGTCATTGGATTCCTGCAAGATATCGCAGGGAACCTGAAGGACGCGTTTCGTCATCTGGAAAGTTGCTCAGTGATAAAAACAGTTGCAGGAGATAGTTGAAGGAAGGATCAGGAGGTCATGAAGTATCACCCCCAACAAATAGAAGAGAAATGGCAGGAAATCTGGGCACGTGAAAAACTGTTTCAGGTGTCGGAAGATCCCAAAAAGGCGAAGTATTATCTGCTGGAGATGTTTCCGTACCCTTCGGGAAAGATTCATATGGGTCATGTGCGTAACTATACCATCGGGGACGTGGTGGCAAGATATATGAGGATGCGTGGTAAGAACGTGCTCCATCCCATGGGTTGGGATGCGTTTGGCATGCCCGCCGAAAATGCGGCGATTGAAAATAAGACCCATCCGGCTAAATGGACCTATGAAAACATTGACGCCATGAAGACCCAGCTCATGCGGATGGGGTTTAGTTATGATTGGGAGCGGGAATTAGCCACGTGCGACCCTGACTACTATCGATGGGAGCAGCTCGTTTTTCTCAAGATGTATGAAAAAAACCTTGCATACAAGAAGAGAACCCATGTGAACTGGTGTGAGAAATGCCAGAGTGTCCTCGCCAATGAACAAGTGGAAAACGGTTGTTGCTGGCGTCATACGGATGAGGAAGTGACCATAAAGGAGATGGACAGCTGGTTCCTGAAGATCACTGATTACGCTGAGGAGATCCTGGAATATTGTGAGAAGTTGCCGGGATGGCCTGATCGAGTTCTGACCATGCAGCGTAATTGGATAGGAAAAAGTTTTGGCGCCATCATTCGGTTTCCTCTGGCGGAATCCGACCAGGTCATTGAGGTCTTTACGACCCGGCAGGATACCCTCTACGGGGCCACGTTTCTTTGTTTTGCGCCTGAGCATCCCATGGTCCGTGACCTGGTAAAGGGTTTGCCCGAAGAAAAGGACGTGACCGCGTTTATTGAGAAGACCCTGAAGGTGGACAGCTATATGCGAACCGCCGATTTTACGGTGAAGGAAGGCGTATTTACCGGGAGATACTGCCTGAACCCAATGACAAATGAGCAGATCCCCATTTATGTGGCCAATTTTGTGTTGGCGGAATACGGCACCGGGGCGATCATGGCGGTTCCCACACATGATCAGCGTGATTTTGAGTTTGCCAAGAAATATAATCTGCCGCTCAGGGTGGTAATCAGCCCCCCGGAGAGTGATTTCCATGAAGATGAGATGACCGAGGCCTACGTGGAACAGGGGATCCTGGTGAACAGCGGTCCGTTCAGCGGCCGGCGAAATCTCGAGGCCCTCGATGAAATTGCTGAATACCTGGAGTCAAAGGGCCTGGGATACAAGACAGTCAATTACCGGATCAGGGACTGGGGAATCTCCCGGCAGCGCTACTGGGGGGCGCCGATCCCTGTTGTGTACTGTGACCGGTGTGGAGTAGTCCCCGTTCCTGAGGAGGATCTGCCCGTAATCCTTCCGCTTGATCTCGACATGCGGCCGAACGGTGGTTCCCCGCTTCCCTTCGAGGCCTCTTTTTACAAGACGGCTTGCCCGAAGTGCGGGGAAGAGGCAAAGAGAGAAACGGATACCATGGATACCTTTGTGGAGTCCTCGTGGTATTTTGATCGGTACGCATGCCCCGACTTCGCTGACGGGCCGCTTGACAGGGAACGGGTAGACTACTGGATGCCGGTAGATCAGTATATCGGTGGTATCGAGCACGCTATCCTTCACCTCCTCTACTCCAGGTTCTACACGCGGGTTCTGAGAGACCTGGATTATATCGATGTAAGCGAACCCTTTACGAACCTCCTTACCCAGGGAATGGTTTGCAAGGAAACCCAGGAGTGCCTCGAACACGGGTACCTCTTTCCCCAGGAGGTGGAAAATGGGCGGTGCGCACACTGCGGTTCATCGGTTGTTACCGGTAAAACGGTTAAGATGTCAAAATCAAAGAAGAACGTGGTGGACCCCCAGGCGCTTATTGATGCGTATGGTGCCGATACGGTGAGAATGTTCTGCCTTTTTGCATCCCCGCCTGAGAAAGACCTTGAGTGGAGCGATCAGGGCGTGGATGGGGCGTACCGGTTCCTGAACCGGGTCTGGCGTCTGGTCGTAGACAACCTGGACTGTATCGAGGCGGTGAGAGCTTTTAATGGAGGTGCTGATCTTCCCGAAGACCTGCGAAAGATCCACCGAAAAGTTCATCAGACCATCAAGAAAGTAACCACTGATATCGAAGATCGTTTCCATTTCAATACGGCCATTTCCTCAGTCATGGAACTGGTGAACGAGGTTTATCAATACCTCGGCACGGAGAACAGTGCCCGGGATGAACAGACCTTTTCCGTCTTGCGGGAAGCGGTTGAAGCGGTCATTATTTTGCTCTCTCCAGTTGGTCCACACATCGCGGAGGAACTGTGGCAAATGATAGGTCAAAAGGACAGTATTCTCAAGACACCATGGCCTGCATACAAAGAAGAGGCCTTGAGCGTAGAAAGCAGGCTCGTGGTGCTGCAGGTGAACGGAAAAGTGAGAAGCAGAATTGAGGTTCCTGCCGCATTTGGAGACGAGGATATTGAGAAAGCGGCCCTCGCGGATGAACGGGTACAGCGGTTCCTTGAAGGAAAGCAGGTCAGAAAAGTGATCGTGGTCAAGGGTAAACTGGTCAACGTGGTGGCATGAAAAGGAAGAAGAACGTGGAGCAGAAACTGAAAAAAAGGTATGGGTTGGCTGTCTTTTTCCTGGTTTTTATCGCCTTGGGGGGAGGTTCCTGCAGCTATCATTTTCAACAGACCGGAAAACCATCCGGCCTGGAAATAGGGAGTATCGCGATCTCGATGGTGAAAAGTCCAGCCTCGACCTTGGGCTTTGAGGGAACGTTCACCCGGGTTATCCGGGAGGAATTTATAGATCATTCCAGCCTCGCCGTGGTTCCGAAGGAAAAGGCCGATGCGGTTTTGGAGATGCGGATAACCCGTATTGGAAGCAACCCGCTGACCTATGATGTAACCCAGACCACCGTTCAAGGCCGGACCGTAAATTACGAGGTCACCAGCAGCAGGTGGCTGTGGGTAACCATGGACGCCCGGCTCATAGATCGCGCATCTGGAAAAGTGATCTGGGAACAAACGGAGGTGAAAGAAAAGGCATCATATGCAGTGACTTCTGATCCCCTTGAAACCCGGTACAATCGAAGATTGGCGCTTGGAGAAATAGCCCGAAATCTCGCAAAAAAAGCATACGCGCAGACCATGGAAAGGTTTTGATGGCACGGGATATTCAGCCGGAATCCGTTTTGCGGCAGCTCAAGAAAGGAACACTCAACCCGGTCTATCTCTTTTATGGTGAAAGCCATTTCAGGCTTGAAAAAGTCCTCGCAGAGATCAGGGATACTTTCATTCCCGAGACGGCTCGGGACCTGAACGAGCAATTGTTTTACGGCGGCGAAACCCAACCGTCCACCATATTGGATTCTGCCAGGTCGCTGCCCTTCATGTCTCCTAATCGCCTCATCATCGTCCGGAGAACTGAAAACTTTCCCCCATCCGCCCTGGAAGCATTCCTTCCCTATCTTGAAAAACCCGTACCTTCCACCTGCCTGATCTTCGTGTCAGGGAAAACCAATTTCAAGCTCAGGTTTTACAAAGGGATGAGAGAAGCGGGGTGGAGTGTAGGGTTTCACAGGCTTCGTGACCGGGAAATTATCCCCTGGCTGCGGAGAACAGCAAGAGAAATGGGCACTGATATGGACGGCGAGGCATGCGCCTTTCTTTTCCAGATGGTCGGGAATCGCCTGCAGGACCTGTATTCAGAACTGGAGAAGCTCTCCTTGCGGTACGGGCAGGGGCCTGTCGGCAGGGAAGAGGTAATAGAACTGGCCATTTTCAGCCGCGCATATACGGTATTTGAACTCATGGACGAGGTTTCTTTCAGGCGGTCTGAATCGTCCCTGCGGGTCTTGAATCGTTTTCTGGAAGAAGAAGACAGAGGTGCTGCTTTGAAGATCTTGGGGATGCTGAACAGGCAAATCCGCTTGATCTCGCACACGAAAAGGGTTTTGGAAGGGGGAGGGCAGGTCAAGGATCTGCCGAGAAAAGTGGGGATTCCCGGATTTCTGGGCAATAAGATCGCAGAGCAGTCAAGGAAGTGGAATTTTGAGGAGATTGAAGATGCCTTGCATCTCCTCTATCGCTCGGACGGGCTCCTCAAGAGAGGATCATCCGAGCGGACAGTGCTTGAGAATATCGTGATATCGTTGTGCCGTTGAAAAACAGTCAGGAAGCTTCAATCTGATTGATCCGGCGTGCGAGGCGGGAAACCTTGCGGGCGGCGGTATTCTTGTGAATGACCCCCTTGGATGCTGTTTTCTGGATAGTTGATACAGCCTTGATAAAGGCGGCCTGGGCTTCTTCGGGTACGTTCGCGTCAGCGGCTTTCTGTACTTCTTTGACGATATTTTTCACTCTTGTCTTGTAGCCCTTATTCCTGAGCCTTCTTATCTCACTTTGCCGGGCCCTTTTGAGAGCAGATTTATGGTTTGCCAATTTAAAACCTCCAAGAAAATTGAATGAATAGTGCCCATCTATTATGGATGGACACTTCCTGAATTAAAAAATATAGTTCTATATCACCGATTTTGTCAAGGATTTTCGTGCCGAATTCTAGAAATACCAAATCTGAAGGGGAGAAGGTAAGCCGGGCGGCCGGAGTGGTAAGCCTGTTTACCCTGGCGAGCCGTGTCCTGGGGCTCATACGTGACATGGTTATTGCCGCCCTCTTTGGCTCCGCGCTGACCGCAGATGCCTTCTTTGTTGCCTTTCGAATCCCGAACCTCTTGCGGAGACTTTTTGCAGAAGGCTCTCTTACCATAGCATTCATCCCTGTATTCACAGAATACCTGACGCGAAAAGGAAAAGATGACGCCTTTGAAATGGCCCGAGTGGTCTTGACCCTCCTTTCATTGGCCCTGACCGCCATTACAGTGCTGGGTTTGCTTCTTTCGCCGTGGATTGTGAGAATTCAGGCCTTTGGTTTCGGTGGGAGCGGGATGAGATATGATCTCACGGTCCTGCTCACCCGCATCACCTTTCCGTATATCTTTTTCATCGGCCTTGTTGCCTTTTTCATGGGCATTCTCAATTCCCTCCGGCACTTCGCAGCCCCTGCCGCCGCACCGATTTTCCTCAACCTGGGTATCATCGGGGGTGCTTTCCTCATTTCTCCTCACCTTTCCGAGCCCATCGTAGGCGTGGCCATGGGTGTTTTGTTCGGGGGATTTCTACAGGTGGTACTGCAGATCCCCTGGATCATGAAATCGGGCATGCGCCTGCTGCCATTGTGGATGCCTGGACATCCCGCGGTGAGGCGCATCGGCCGACTCATGCTTCCTGCCGTTTTCGGATCGGCGGTCTACCAGTTTAACCAGTTCATGGGAACCCTGCTGGCCTCGTTTCTGCCCGAAGGCAGCATCTCCTGGCTCTATTACGCGGACAGGGTGGTTCAATTCCCCTTAGGCATCTTCGCCATCGCCATCAGTACGGCGGTCCTGCCGTCCCTCTCCGGGCACGCCGCGGAAGAAAATCTGGATGAATACAACCGGACCCTTTCCCATGCCTTGCGGCTTGTCTTCTTCGTCACCATCCCGGCGACCCTTGGCCTTATTGTTCTCGGGAAGCCGATTATCTCAATCCTCTTCCAGCGGGGGGCCTTTAGCGCGTATGCCACGCTCATGACAGGCCAGGCCCTGTTTTATTATACCCTGGGCCTCTGTGCCTTTTCCGGCATCAGGATCCTCGTCTCCGCCTTTTACGCCCTCCAGGACACAAAGACACCGGTCAAGGTGGCCATCGTGGCCGTGGTTGTGAACGTTGCCTTGAGCCTGGCATTGATGGGCCCCCTGCGGCATGCGGGGCTTGCCCTTGCCCTTTCTCTGGCATCCGGCGTACAATTCGTTCTCCTTGCCTTCTTCCTCTTTCGGCGTGTCAAGGTGCTGGCCTTCAGGCCGATACTCGTATCAGTTTTTAGAAGTGGACTTGCTTCCGTGATTATGGCCCTGGCAGTGGTTTCTGCAAAAAAATGGTGGCTTGTTTTCAGCCCGGAATCAGGCGTCCTGCACAATAGTCTGCTGCTGGCGGCCCTGGTTCTTTTGGGAGGCGGTGTCTATGTCCTCTCCTCCTGGATCCTGCGGGCGCAGGAATTGCGGTCGCTCATGGACATGTTTTATACTCCCAATAGGAAAAAAGACTATGGGTCGTGAAAAAGCCGTTGATTTCTTTTTTGAGCCCAAGGGAATCGGGCTTATTGGTGCTTCCGCGAACCCTCTGAAAGGAGGACATTTCATCCTCAAGAACCTGATGGCCGGGTTCCAAGGGAATATCTATCCGGTAAATCCCGAGCACGGTGAAATCAATGGATTGAAGTGTTATCCCTCGATCCTGGAGGTGCCCGACCCAATAGATTTTGCCATCATATTTGTCCCTGCCGAACCGACCCTGAAAGTCACAGCAGAATGCGCAGAACGTGGCCTGCCGGGTGTTATGGTCCAGTGTGCAGGTTTTGCAGAGGTTGGTGGAAAAGGCAAAGCCTTGGAGAAAGAGCTGCAGAGAATCGGAAGAAAAAGCGGAATGCGCATATGGGGACCCAATTGCATGGGGCTGGTTGATGCGGTAAAGCGGTACGTTTTTTCTTTTGTCTCTCCTGCCATATGGGATGATGGACTTGTTCCCGGCAAAGTCTCGTTTATTGTGCAGAGTGGCATGCTTTCCGCCGGTTTCCTGATTGATATCATGAGCCATGGGGCCATGGGTATCAGCAAGGCCTGTTCCATCGGCAACAAGGTTGATGTGGACGAATCTGACCTGCTGCAATACCTCATTAATGATCCTGACACCGGCACAGTGGGCCTTTACTTGGAGTCAATGAACGACGGCAAGCGATTTCTTGACCTTTGCCGGCGATCCTCCAAGCCCATTGTGGTGCTGCAAGGCGGCAAGAGTGAAAGAGGAGCCCAGGCCGCCTTGAGCCATACGGCCAGCGTGGCCGGAGACAGGTCAATCATCCGCGGCGCCCTGGCCCAGGCCGGTGTGGTTGAAGCCGGTGATTTTATCCAGTTGATGGATTTGAGCCGGACCCTTGCTGCATTCCCGGGAACGTCATTCCTTGGCAATGGACGCATCGCGTTGCTGACCTATAGCGGGGCGGCCGGCATTGTTTCCTCAGATTTTCTGGATCAGCACGGGCTCCTGCTGGCGGATCTCTCGGACGGCACGAAACAAAAGCTCAAGGACGTTTTCCCGGAATGGATGCCCGTTTCAAACCCGGTGGACCTGTGGCCGGCCATGGAGCGCAATGGCGCCATGCGGGTGTGGGATAAGGCGTTCAGGGCTGTTTGCGCTGACCCAAGCGTGGATGCGGTCTTTTTTCATCTTTTTGTGGGAGGTCTGGCCGGAACCCCCGATATCTCCCCGCTGGCGGAGATCGCGAGGAAGGCCGGAAAACCCATTTTTGCCTGGATCCTCGGAAAGAGAAAGGAAGCCCATACTTTTCAACTGCAATGCCGTGACCTGGGAGTGCCGATATTCCGGGAGATCGGGCGGGCTGTTGAGTGTATGGCTGCGGTCTTCCGAAAGAATGCTTGAGGCGATGTTGAAACAAGTTTCTCGTACTGGAGATCCGGACACA
>Ga0315535_1000490_pt1 | contig 27915 bp, 20 predicted proteins | sample SalMarSW160220MG_2_FD_203092 | JGI IMG/M metagenome (GOLD analysis project Ga0315535, IMG submission 203092) | Salt marsh sediment microbial communities from the Plum Island Ecosystem LTER, Massachusetts, United States - Salt Marsh Sediment SW1602-20 ... | reverse complement strand
TTGTTGGTGATTTAGCTCAAGCAATCCAGGTTTCAGGTGTCAGTGTTCAGGTGTCAGCTCTTACGTTCGTCCTTCTGACACCTGACACCAGACACCTGAAACCAGACCTTCGAATTCCGATGGAAATTAATAAATGGCCGCTGTTAACCAACATCAGTGAATTACACACTTCTTTAGCTATATTTATCGAAAAGCGACAGCGCCTTGCTTAAGCGATTCACAACACGACGCTGTCCCATGGTGATTAAAATATCAAAGATCCCTGGGCCGGCAAGCTGTCCGGTAACAACGGTTCGAATGCCGTTGATCAATATCCCGGGTTTGATTTTCAGCTCCTCAGCCATCTCACGAATCGTATTTTCGGTTTCCGAAGCCGTAAAATTTTCCAAAGCCTGCAACCGATTTGCCAGCATGGGAAGCCATTTTTTAAGATCCGGATGTTTGAAAATATTCTTTTTCAGTGCCCTGGATTCAACGGAAAAATCATCGGAAAAATAGGCGCGCCCACGGGAAACAAAATCGGTGGTCACATGAAACCGGCTGCGAATCAGTTCGATGGCATCCAGATACCAGCGGCGTTTTGCGCCCTCATACTCGGGATTCCAGATCCCCGCTTTTTCCAGTTCTGCCCGAACATAAGGTTCGATCTCTTCAACCGGCAGCGTCCTTAGATAATGGGCGTTGATACTTATGGCCTTGGGATCGGTAAAATATTTTAGATCATTTGTTCTTACATCAAAGATGGAATTGGCCCGATTGATTCCCTGAAGGGAAAACGCTTGGATTAATTCCTCCCTGGAAAAGATTTCTCTGGATTCAGGCGTGGCCCAACCCAGCAGGACCAAAAAATTTATAAGCGCCCATGGTAAAAATCCGTGCTCTTTGTAAAAATGGACAGCGACCAGCTCGCCATGTTTGCGCTTGGAAATCTTGGCTTTTTTAGGATCCAGGGTAAGCGACATATGCGCAAACTGCGGCACCGGTGCTCCCAGCGCCTGGTAAATTAAAATCTGTCGGTGTGTATTTGACAGCCCGTCCTGACCGCGAATGACATGAGTAATCCGGTCACGGATATCATCCACCGTATTTGAAATAAGATACAAAGGTTGACCGTTGGAACGAACAACGACAAAGTCCTCAATATCCTCGTATTTATATTCAATTGTTCCATAGACCGTGTCTTCAAAACGGACAGAGCCATGGCTGCGGGGCACCTTCATGCGAATGGTGAAAGGAATCCCTGCCGCTTCATTTTCGGCAACCTGATCCGGTGTTAAGCGCCGACAGGTACCGTCATACTTTAAATCTTTCTTCTGCTTCAATGCCGCCTGTCTTTTTCGGTCAAGTTCTTCTTTGGTACAAAAACACTTGTAGGCATGCCCCGATTCCAGCAATTTGTATGCAGCGGCCAGATGTTCATTAATAAACTGCGACTGGAAATAGGGGCCTTCATCCCAGGTTATGCCCAGCCATTTCAAACTTTCAATAATTCCTTGTATAGATTCTTCAGTCGACCGTTCCGCATCCGTATCCTCGATTCTAAGGATAAATTTCCCGCCGGTTTTTTGGGCAAATAGCCAGTTAAAAATCGCTGTTCGAGCCCCCCCGATATGAAGGTAACCGGTCGGACTGGGAGCAAAGCGTACGATTGTTTCTTGTTTCATATGTATTTACCTTTGTAAAAGCTCACGGCTCAAATTTGTGAAGTAAATATATAAGTTCTGAACTTTTGAACCATGAACGGTTAAATTAATGTTAAACAACAGTCCGTTGTAAGTTTTTAAAGATATTAAGTTTTACAATTATTCCATAGAGTATAAACTCCTTTAAGGTAGAATTAATCTTATAAATTTGCTATATGTAATTTTTTATACTGTAAAACTCAGAACGTCCATAAAATTTTTAGCTTTTAAGAAAAAATCCTTCAGGGTTTCGATCAGAGGAACAACCCGCGTCTCTCGGTTTTGGATAGTCGAAATCCTGAGATAAAACAACTTAATATTTATCATAAGGATATCACATGAGCAACGAAATAGAATGTATGTGCATGCAATGCGGCATATCGATCTGTCTTCCCGAAGATTCCGTTATCATGGAGGATTCGTCCGACGCCGATTCCAAACTTTTGGACATCCTATTGGGATGCGAGCAATGTGGGGGTCAACTGAGGCTGGTGGGAAAAAGCGGAGACGAGCCTTTCTACCGGCTCAAATAATGGATATATTAACGAGTTCGTGTCCATCCATAAATGAGGATTTTTGTTCAAGATCAAGGCATGTGAAAAAAATAACCACCCCAGTACGATCTGCCGGACCTACGGGGCAGGCAGGCATATGTTTAATATTCCGAGGATTATTTTTTGAACATAACGCAGAGATTGGGCCCCGGTTAAATATTAAATACGGATTTAACTGGGCAAGCAAAAAGACCATTTATGGATGGACACGATTTGATGAACTCGTAAAAAGTCCGATTTAGACAGTTTCGTAAAAAGTTCAAATTCAAGGCGTGCAAATTTTGTAATCATGAGGCGTACTTTTCGTACGTTGAATGATTGCGAAATGCAGCACAACGCAGAAGTTGGACTTTTTACGAGACCGTCACGATTTAGAAAAAATGGGTGCGATATAAATGGAAGATTTCCGCTTCTTCATCTTCATGCAAAAGCCTGAGCGGTGCAACTTTCATTTTGCATCGATAATTCGGGGAGGTTCCATACAAGCGACAGATCAACGGCCGGACAGGATAGATAGAACAACCGGTTTCATTTACATAGGGGCAGGTGTTTCCATGAGCCATTCCGGGTTTCATTGAGTTTTTTTGAAGAAACGCTTTAACCCGTTCATCCTCAACTTTAGTTCTGGAAGGCACGCCAAAGTTTTTACAGCATTCACGACAGCCATCGGCACATTGAAAGTCTGGAATTAGATTGTAAATATCTTCAATATCCATTGAAAATTCCCTCGTGTTTCTGAAAACGGTCTCAAATTTTCGATTATTTGCGCCATAATATTGAAAGAAGTCAACTGAAAAAATGATTGTATCTTCAAATCAGCCTTATTTTTTTCCGTATCCCGGCTTTTTTTACAAGGCCTATCGTTCTGATGTTTTTGTAATTTTGGATAACGTTCAGTTCCCCAGAGGAACCACCTGGACCACTCGAAACAGATTTAAAAATCACCAGGGAAGCCTATGGATGACATTACCTGTAAAAAAGAAAGGTTTGGGCCTGCAAAAGATCAACACTGTCAGGATATGCCACGACGGTCGGTGGGCAAAAAAACATTTGAAAAGCTTGAAAAATGCTTATGCAAACGCTCCGTATTTTAAGGACCACCTCAACTTTTTGGAAGGGCTTTTTTCAACAAAATTTGATAAACTTATGGATGTTAATCTTAAGATCATCCGTTATTTGATGAACCATCTTCAGATTGAAACAGAAGTCATATTATCGTCCGAACTTGAAATAAAGGCAAAAGGAGACCAGCTTCTCGTAGAAATTTGCAGAAAATTCGGGGCATCGCAGTTTTTGGTCCAGAGTGCCGCCAGAAAGCACTTTGATGCAGACAGGTTCAAAAAAGCGGGAATTCGGCTAACGGACGTTAAACCACCGTCACCGGTTTACCCTCAACTCTGGGGGAGTTTTATTCCCAACCTGTCCGCACTTGACCTTGTTTTAAATTGCGGATCAAAAGCCCACGACATCATAATCAGCAATTAACCCATATGTCTCATAAAAAAATTATCTTTAACACATAAACAACAAATGAAATTAAAACAGAAAGTTCCATTCAACAAGGTGGTTCTGGTATCCGCACCATGGCCCCTTTATAGCCGTCCCTCAATTCAGATCGGTACTCTGAAATCCTATCTAAAGAAAAAGTTTCCTGATCTGAAGGTGGATGCGCATCACTTTTATTTAAAAGTCGCCCAGACCATCGGATACGAACGCTATCGAACAATTTCCGAGCGGACATGGCTTGCGGAATCCATATACGCCGCCCTGTTATATCCGGAGCGTCTAACGCATATAGAAAAAATCTTTTATAAGCATACTGCCGGGAAATCTTTGTTGCGGGAAATTTCTTTTGAAGCCCAAACCAAACAGATCCAGAAGGTTTCAGAAACGTTTATACATACCATTGACTGGGGAGGATATGGCTTGGCGGGTTTTTCCATATGTCTTTGCCAGTTAACTGCGTCACTCTATTTTATCAAGCAGGTTAAAAAGCAATTCCCGAATCTTTTTATTGTTGTGGGCGGGTCCATGTTCACCGCAGATGCAACACGGAATTTGTTTAAAGTTTTTCCGGAAATCGATGCTGCGATCAACGGTGAAGGCGAGGTTCCTCTGAGCCGATTGATTGCTTATCTTAACGATCCGCAATGTAAAGAAATGCCTCCGGTTAAGGGGATTATCACAGCAGAATCCGTTGAAAAAAAAACATCGGCTGCGTTTCATCAAATGAATTCGTTATCCGATCTTGTTCCTCCGGATTACGACGACTACTTTGAATTGCTGCAATCATTCGGGCCGGAGAAAACTTTCTTTCCGACACTTCCCATGGAAATCTCAAGAGGGTGCTGGTGGCGGCGCAAACAAAAAGACGGCGGATCTTCGGGTTGTGCCTTTTGCAATCTAAATCTTCAGTGGGACGGTTACCGATCAAAAAACCCGGCACAGGTGGTTTCGGAGATTGATTATCTGACCACGAAATACAAAACACTCTCCGTGGCCTTTACGGACAACCTTCTGCCGTTGAAAACATCCCTGGATATTTTTAATCGCATCGCAAGGCTGGGAAAGGATTTTCGCCTGTTCGGAGAAATCAGGGCCACCACTCCGGAACCCGTACTGAAAGCCATGCAGGCCGCGGGAATGCAAGAAGTCCAGATCGGTATAGAGGCTTTAAGTACACGGCTCCTTAAGAAACTCAACAAGGGGACCACCACCATCCAGAATATTGAAATCATGAAATATTGCGAAATGACGGGCATTGAAAATTCATCGAATCTCATACTCTATTTTCCGGGTAGCGACCAGAAGGATGTGGACAAAACGCTTCGGAACCTGGATTTTGTTCTGTGCTTTCGTCCGTTAAAAAGGGTTCACTTCTGGCTCGGGCTGGGGAGTCCCGTATGGCAACACCCTGAAACCTTCGGACTTAACTCTGTTTACAACCACCGCAATTATGGGCTTATGTTTCCTTCGGACGTTTTTAAAGCCATGCGCTTTACCATTCAGTCCTATCGGGGGGATCTCGGGTTTCAGAGAAAACTCTGGCGGCCGGTCGAAAAAAAGTTGAAAGCCTGGAAAAAGTCATATGGCGAACTCCATAAGGGTCCAAGACATGAGAACATCTTAAGCTTTCGTGACGGGAGAAATTTTATGATCATACGTCAGCGAAGACTCAACGGCCAAACCATGATACACCGCCTGGAGGGAACATCCCGGGAAATCTATCTTTTTTGCATGCATCACCGGTCGTTAAAAAAAATCCTTGCCCGGTTCCCGTCAGTAGCTACAAACAAAATCGAGCCTTTCTTAAAGATCATGGTCAATAAAAAGCTGATGTTCCAAGAAAACGATACCTACTTGAGCTTAGCCGTACCTGCCAACTCCCATGGGTCAACCTCAACTTCTACTCCGCCAAATCACCGTGTAAATTTATTTTAAGCCACCCCTTAGGCTTGCCATACCAAGGAAGTTCATATATATTTGAGCTTGGTTAACAGGCTTACCGGGGAATTGGGACCATCGCTTTTAAAGTTTCTCTACGTTGGTCTCTTAGCGACGTTGGTCTCTTAGCGCTTCAGGAGAAAAAAGTTTATGATTCCGCCAAAAGAATTTATTAAAAAAATCAGACCGTTCTCATTTCTATCAGAAGATGAGTTGGACATATTAATATCCGGCCTTGAAGTAAAATTGTTTCAAAAAAACAGGCCCATCTTTAAAAAGGAAGACCCTCGAAAATATGTTTATATTATATTTTCAGGACTTGTAGGTCTTTTTGATGATGAAATTGCCGTTGATTATATCTCAAAAGGTGAAATATTTGGTATTATTTCCGTACGCGATTTCCCTTATCTTTTAGATGCCACGGCTCTTGAAAATACGGTTTGCTATTTAATTTATTCGGAAAAATTTAAAGAAGTTTTTAATAAAAATATACGATTTTCATCCTTTTTCAGCACATTTATAAAAAGAAGATTTCACTCTTTTAAAAAAATAGCCTCTGAAAAAAAGTTTTTTGAAGAAGCAACTTTTGTTTTAGACATTGAAAAAATTATCTATAAAAAACCTGTTGTTGCCGGTCCTGACATCACCGTAAAAAATGCTGCTGCTGAAATGGTTAAAAACTCTGTAAGCTCTATCGTTGTCGTAGACAACCAAATGAGACCGGTTGGCATTTTTACCGACAAAGACCTTCGGAAAGTTATCATACACGGTGATAAATTAGATCCCATATCCAACTATATGTCATCTCCGGTAAAAACCATAAACACGAAAACAACCATTTTCGATGCACTCAGTAAAATGATCGATGAAGGCGTAGATCACATTGTTTTAACAAAAAAAGCACAAGTTTTTGGTGTGATTACCGGGAAGGACATCCGCATTCAGCTTGAACCGTCTTCTTCGATCATCACTCTTTTCAGGAAAATTATTAAGGCGGAATCAACAGAAGAATTGGAGATTATTTTTAACAGCATAAAATTATCCGTTGCAAAAATTGTTCTATCAGGATCTAATTTTTTTGATCTAAGCAAAATGCTTTGCACGGTCAATGATACGATTATTACAAAAGTTATTGAAACTGTTGATGAAAAATTATTAACGGATGATTTTGTATGGATTCATATGGGAAGTTTGGGAAGAAAAGAACAAGTCATAGCAACGGATCAGGACAATGCATTGATCTATCTTAAAAAGAAATCAATAAAATTTGCCGATACCGTCAATAAAGCGTTGGCAAAGGTAGGTATCCCGGAATGCCCCGGGGATTATATGGCCTCCAATAAAAAATGGAACAAGGATCTATCGTCATGGAAAAATTATTTTAAAAACTGGTTCAACAACCCCACCGCCGATAATGCCAGATATCTTTCTATTTTTCTGGACATGAGACCTGTTTTTGGTAACGAGAACATATACAAAAAACTTATTGAATCCCTTAAAGAAAATATAACGAATCAGTCCATACAAGCCCTGGCGCATGATGCAATTCACATTGAACCGCCTATTGGAATTTTCGGAATCAGAGGTCTTAATAAGGGAGTGGATTTAAAAACATATGGAATTTATCCCATTGTTAACGGGATAAGGGTGTTGGCCGTAGATAATAAACTCTTTGAAATTACAAATACCAAAGAAAGGTTAGAGGTGCTCAATGATGCCGGAGTGATCAGCAATGAAATGTGCCATGACCTCCTTGAATCATATGGGTTTCTTCAGGATTTAAGACTTAAGAATCAATCCAAAGCGGTATTGAATCAATCCAAAGAAAATAATTTGGTTAGTATTAAAGAGCTCCGCAAGATAGATTTGCTCATATTAAAAGAAACGCTGAAAATTGTTTCCTCATTTCAAAAACTATTGATGAAAAAATATAATGTCAAAAGAACATTATCGTATTTACATACCTATAGATAAAAAGAGCTTTTGGATAAGATTGTGCGATGGATTTAAAAAATACAAAATTTTGTGTAGTTGACCTTGAAACCACAGGACTTAATATCAAAACCGATGAAGTAATTGCATTTGCCTGTATACCGGTTCAGGAATTAAAGCTCTTGGTCAACAATGCTTATTATACCCTGATTAAGCCCGAGAAATATAATATCGAATCAATGAAATATCACGGAATAAGCTTAGATGATCTTAAAAATGCTCCATCTTTTAAAGAAGTGGCTCCTAAAGTTTTCAAAGCCTTAGATGGTATCATCGTCGGCCATTCGGTTGAATTTGACTATAGGTTTTTAAAAAAAAGTTTTAAAGAAATCGGAATAAAATTTAAAAAAAATATTATAGATATTGTTTTGATTGAAAAATGGTTGGCAAAAAAAACAAACAATATAGAATTGGACCTGACCATTGAGGGATTGATGAATCGTTACGGGCTTAACGATTACTACCGGCACAATGCTTTTGCCGATGCTTTTTTTACCGCTCAGATCTTCCAGATCGAAACCTTAAAACTGTCGCGATACGGAATCGATTCTGCCAAAAAAATATTAAAAATTATGAATAAAGTTAAATACTCAAATAATAATAACGTAAGGCTCTTTTAAGCAGGTGATCTTTATGACAACCACAAGGAGATGTTCATGAGTTTTTTGGGAAAATTAATCGGAGGAACCATAGGATTCGCTATGGCCGGCCCCTTGGGTGCAATTGCCGGTGCTGCGCTCGGACATGCGTTTGATACCGGTGGTCAGACCTACTACACAACCGAACGGACCCGTCTTTCAGCCGGTGAAGAGGCCCAGTTCACCTTTTTCGTTGCAGCGTTTTCCATGCTCGCAAAGCTTGTCAAGGCAGACGGCCGGGTATCAAAAGAAGAAATCGATGCCGTTGAAAATTTTATGGTATACGACTTGAACCTAAACCCTGAAAGCAAAAGACTGGCCACAAATATTTTTCATACCGCTATTGATTCTCCAGACAATTTTAATGCGTTTGCCGGCCAGTTTTACAGCCAATTTCGATCTCAGTACCAAATGCTCGACCTTATGATAGATATATTACTCAGAGTATCTGTAGCTGACGGCAAGCTGAGCGCAAATGAAGAAAAGCTTATCCTGTCCGCTGTGAGGATATTTAATTTCAACGATGAAAAATACCGGAAACTTAAATCAAAATATATCAAGGAGTTTGACAGATATTATGCGATTCTTGGGTGCGATAAAAACGATTCGGATGAGGAAATAAAGAAACAATACCGAAAGCTTGTGTCTGATTATCATCCTGACAAGATTGCATCAAAGGGCCTTCCCGAAGAGTTTACAAAATTCGCCAATGACAAGTTCAGGGAAATTCAGGAAGCCTATGAAGTGATTAAAAAAGAAAAGGGTATCCGGTAGATTACATTCATCCAAAGGAGGTGGACATGCAGAACAGGCCCATACAAAGCAAAACCCAATACCGCATAACCCGCCGAGAATTTTTATGGATGTCTTCACTGTCCGCGGCAGGTTTTATGGTCGGGTGTGCAGCAAACCCGGTTACCGGCAAACCTCAATTCATGATGGTATCGGAAGATCAGGAAATTAAGATCGACAAACAAAATTCCCCCCATCAATTTTCCTCGGATTACGGCCCGCTGCAAGATACATCCCTGAATAATTATATCAATCAAACCGGTAAAAACATAGCCGCCCGAACCCATCGTCCCCACATGCCCTATTCGTTCCGAGGTGTGAACGCGACCTATGTGAATGCCTATGCTTTTCCGGGGGGGAGCATCGCCGCAACCCGAGGAATTCTCCTTGACCTTGAAAACGAAGCACAACTTGCGGCTCTGCTGGGTCATGAACTGGGACATGTTAACGCACGTCACACCGCTGAACAGATGTCTAAAAGTACCTTGATAAATCTCTTTGTCGGGGGCCTCGCAACCGTTGCAGGGACCCAAAGCTCCGGTCTTGGCAGTCTGGCATCACAACTGGGTATGGTCGGCGCCGGTGCCCTCCTTGCATCCTACAGCAGAGATAACGAACGTGAGGCCGATGCCCTGGGATTGGAATATATGGTCCGAGCCGGATATAACGCAAACGGATTTGTGGGACTGATGGATATGCTCAGACGCACCTCCAAATATAATCCCAGTGCCATTGAATTGATGTTTGCGACACATCCTATGAGCGATGAGCGTTACCGTACTGCTGTGGAAGCCGTGCATACACAATACCGGTCTTCTCAGAGCTTTTCCCTATACCGAGATCGCTACATGGACCATACGGCGAAACTGCGGAAAATCAAATTAACCATCGAAGCCCTGCAAAAAGGCGAAAACCTGATGGCTAAGGACAAATATGGTGAAGCTGAAATCTATTTTTCAAAAGCCTTGAAGCAAACCCCTGAAGACTATGCCGGACTTGTCATGATGTCTAAATGCCAATTGGCCCAGAAACAGTATACAAAAGCCGGATCCTTTGCAGAAAAAGCAAAAACTGTCTATCCACAGGAGGGTCAGGCATATTTTCTTTCCGGATTTGCCAAAATCAAGGAAAAAGATTACGCTTCAGCATATGAAGAATTTAACTATTATGAAAAATTATTGTCCGGCAATCCTAATATTATTTTTTTTAAGGGATTGTCGCTGGAGGGGATGCAGCATATCAAGAAATCGGCTAACGAGTACTATAACTATCTTAAAGTTGTTGACCAGGGTGAAAAGGCAAAATATGCGTATCAACGTCTGGTTGAGTGGGGATATATTAAAAAATAGCGATAAACCGCATTTTTCATGAAAAGTTCCGTACAAAATAAAATGTCCTGTTCAGATAATAGGATCAAAAGACGATGTCTCTCCTGCGGTACAGATGAAAATCTTGGCCGGCGAAGGTATTGCTCCATCCATTGCCGACAGAAGCTCAGGTACACGCTTGATTTAAGAACCGGTTTGCTCAAAACATTAAACAGCCGATATGCGACCTTTTACTTTACTGACACAATGATCGCTATGGATGTTCTTCCTTACAATTCCAAAGAAATATTCAGCTTTATCTATCCTCGTTCTTCCGGAAAAAAACCCGCCGAGGACTACTGTGTTATGTCCGAAATTCTTGGAAATACATGGTGGGCCGAAAAAAAACGAACCCATCGAAACTATCTTGCCACTCGTCTCTTGTTCGAAAAAGCAAAGCGCAATGATCCTGCATTCTGTTCGGTAATGCCGCCGGAAATAAAAATCGCCGCCGTTAAAAAGGCATCGCTGATGCATTTAAAGCTTGGCAAGTCGGATTTGAATTCTCCGAAACTTGAAAAGACAATAAAAAGTGCATTCCGTCTTCAGGTAAAAAAACACCATCCCGACCTTGGCGGAGATACAGCTACCTTCAGAAGAATCCACGAGGCATATTTAGAACTTATCAACTGGGCTGAAAATCCTTCCTATCTCAACCGTCGGGGATTTCCGGACAAATGGTTCTACGACGGCTATAAAAACAAATGGCTGCAACCGGCTCCGCACCTGAAAGGGAAGTAGAATCGGTAATAACCGCCGTAAATTCTGTTGAATTCAATAGAGTTGTCAAGTATATAATTCGGGTTCCATACATGAGACCTTAGAGCTTATACCTTTCAGCTACAATGCGCTCCACTTCCTCTTCAGCCGGCATGGTATCACGGTAGCCGGCCAGGTACTGGTTCCTGAACCATCTAAAAAGAGATACGGTCTCGTTTACCAGGACAAGCTCAGGAATCACGTCACCTTCCTGGAGCTTGATATGACGATTGTACTGGCCAAGCATACTGACTACATCATAGAACGTTGCCGGCTCTCTTTTGATACCCTTTTTAAACGATTTTCCTGTGGCCGGATATGTCTTGTCCGGATCGGGGTTGGCCGAGATGTCAAGCTTATGGAACGGTCTTCTTACCTGTATCTGCCATTTTCTGGCCTCATTCATCATCCTCGAGATTAAAGGACCCGCCCAGTCATGGCTCTGGTGGCCCTGTGAACAATATGAGAAAAATTCCACCACAGACGGGCCGCAATAAGCGATGGCCTCCTTTAATATCTTGATGGCGTAAAACGGATTGTCCACGGTTAGCTTAGCCGAATAGACATGTGATATTGCCGTGGCCTGGCTGACGATCCGCCGGTGCAAGGTGGTCTTGCCGGCATGTTTGACCCCTATCGGGGATGTAGATCTGTCACAACCGAAACGGGTGGCGCCCGATTTCTGGGCTCCGGTGTTCATGTATCCCTCGTTGTTGTAGATCACCCAGGTGACATCGAAGTTTTCGCCCAGGGCATAATTGAAGGGACCGTTGCCGATGTCGTAAATGGCGCCGTCACCTGCAAAAACAATGATCTTGGTCAATACATCGTTGAAAGCGTTATGATATGCCTGGTCCATACTGAATTTGGCCCCAAGAGCAGCAGCAGATGCCGTACCGAAACCGTAGTGACCCGACTGGTAAATCCGGGTGTTGAACGGATTGACCAGTTCGGAAACCTGGTTGCAGCCTGTGGAATTGATGGTATAGATGCTGAACCCTCGATCGATCATATGATCTATGGCATGCCGGTTAATATCCGACAAAACCTTGATCCCCTGGTAGAAGGTCTCGATCCCTTTGGGACTGTTACGCAAACTTTCTAATGCAAAAAAGGTCAACAGGTTAATGGTCCCCTCGCCACAGCCCGGACACAACGTATGTTTGCCCGGATAAAGCTTTGAAAAAACAAAGAGAACCTGGTGGTTTAAGGCCATCCGGTCCACATAACCAGCTGCATCGTAAGTATTGTCAAGATCCTGGTATTTTTCGGGCAGAAAATCGGTATCTTTTATTTTTGATTTGTCCACCATGGTAAATGCGTTCACCGGACAGACCTGGGAACATACCCCGCACCCTTTGCAGGAGGCATCAATAACGTTGAGGTTCATGGCGAATCTCTCCCAGGGGATACCCCTGGGCGGTTTCTTGAAAACCTTGAAATAGTCAGCCGCAGCATCCGGAATGGGCTTATCCGTTATGGTGGAATAGATCGCTGAATCCGGGCACAAAGCAGCGCACATGCCGCAGGCAATGCATTTTTTCGCATCCCACACCGGTATCTGGCTCCCGATATAGCTCATGTCTCTAAACCTGCTGGTGGCCGACGGAACCACGGGCAAAAACCGGTCCCAGGAAACGTTTTTACCTTCCAGGATAGGTTTGACCATATCCTCGTTAAACAGTTTCTGATAATCTTCAATCAGGTTAACCGGCTTGATGGTGCCCATCTCATCTTTTTGGGAAAGCTTTGAACGCAAACCGGCCGTTCCATACCCTTTGCCAAAATCTTCGGGTTGAACTGCCGCTACAGGCTCCTGACGATCCGAGACCCCGGCAAATGCTCCGGATATTTGTTCCGGTGTTGAAGTTACCAGTTTTGCGCCTTCATTTAAAAGTGCGATGTTCGATTCAACAATCTCTCGACCCTTTTTAGGTCCCAGCTTTTGTTCAAGTATGTTTTGAAACCTGTTTCCGAATTCATCGACTGAAAGTATCTTTGTCTCACCGTTTATAAGACCCAGCATCATGGCGCCGGGCAAGTTCCGTTTGAGATGATTCAGGGCGGCCCGGGTAGCGTCCAGGACAATTATTTTGATCTTTCTCTTTGAGATAAGCTCACGCATTTCAGAGGGAAACGATCCGATGATTTCGTCTTTTGTTCTGGAGCTGTTTATAACAAGAAGACCGTTCTCATTCAGCCCTCCCACATAATCCCTTAAAATCTCTCCGGAGAGAAACTTATCATTGAAAAATGCAAGAACATCGTGCTCGGTGAGCTCCGAGGAATTGCGAATCGGACCGGCGCTGATCCTAAGATTCATAAAAATCGGCGCCCCTTTCCTGGCAGCACCGTATCGCGCACCGGACTGGATATATCTTTGGCCGTTGTTACTGCCTTCCGCATAAATAAGGGCCGCGGTCTCTAAAGCCGTCTTAACGCCTTCTGCACCGATGCCGACAAATGTCATTCCAAGCTCACGATCCTTGTAGTCCGGAAGTGGTTTGGGCTTTAATGTATAAGGCCCCTCTATTCCGACAAAAAAGTCCCGGAGAAAATGCTCACGCGTCTTTCCCTGAAAACATGCCCACATATTCTCTATAACCGCCGCAGCGTGGTATTTGTTAAAGTCCTTGCTCCCCAGTCCGTACACCCCGTGCAAAAGGGTCGGCATGTCCGTACGGCCGTAGATTTTATGCTCCGGTCTGCCTTCGCGGCCGGCTCGAAGTGAAACCTGGAGCGCGGACTGTATGTCCGCTAAAAGAAGCTGGTTATGGGCCATGCCGGATCGTTCCAGAACGGTAACCACCTTTGCATTTCGAATGCCGTAGGCAAGCTCCTGAAAACAGGCGGGGTTAAAAAGCACCGGGCGAACCACCCCCACTTTTATCCCCTTCACGTCCCGGTAGTAATCAACCATATCCTTGACAACACCGGCCGCGGATCCCAGAATTACAACCACCATTTCCGCATCTTCAGTGCGGTAGCATTCCACCGCCTTTAAATTCGTTCCCATGATTTTGTTCATCATGTTCATGGCGGCAATAACTCCCCTTTTTATGAATCTGTACGCAAGATCCTGGGCTACCTGACCCTCCATGGTAAGATCCACGTCGGTAAAGGTGCCTGTTAAGGTCTTTTGCTCAAAATCGGGCTGATATAATCTATTGGGAGGACCGACAAAATACTTGAGAAAATCGTCTGAAAGCACCTTTATGTTCTCTAACGCATGGGATTTGATAAACCCGTCGCCGATGACCATGCACGGAAGCATGACCTGGCGAAGCTCTGCGGTCTTAAAGGCTATGGGTAAAAGATCGTGGAGTTCCTGGTTGTCCCCGGCAACCAGTTGAGCCCAACCGGTATTTCGAACACCATAAAAATCGGTGTGGCCACAATGAATACTTAAAGATCCTTTGTTGACCTCCCTTGCCATAATCGTCATCACCACAGGCAAGCGTTTGCCCGCCACTGAAAAGAGGTTCTTGGTCTTTAACACCAAGCCCTGGGAAGAAGAGTTGTCCACGTAGCGTCCGCCCTGGGATGCCATGGCCTCCACCGCAGCAATGGCGGAAAGTTCATCACTAGGTTGAAAATACATGAGTTCAGAATCAAACAGGTTCTTCTGGCCGTCCGAAGCAACTTTGGCAAAATTTTCGGCAATAGGGGTAGACGGCGTAATGGGATAACCGCACAGACCGTCGACAACCCTGGTGAGAATCGAAAGCGCTGCATAGTTGCCGTCCAAAATGGCCTCTTTTCGCTTCCGAATGGCACTTAATTTTTCTTCAGGAACAGTCGATAGGTCAAACTCAAAAAGTTTCTTGGCATCGAACCTTTCCCACTCTGCCTTCCAGTCCAGTTGAACTATCTTTTCTTTTTCCTTCTTCCTGCGATAGGGAAGGTGGTCTAAAAGAGTAAATATGTCTATCTGCGGTCTCATAACTCGGCACTCCTTACAATATATTTATGGTGTTACAATTTCTGCATATTGCAGAAATCTTATATAATCAACTTCTTCGGTTTTAGAATTGATGTAATAATTTTTCTAACACTTATGATATGTTTAAAAAAGCTTGTCTAACGCTCACAATACCCGGAAACATTTGTAGCCTCAATATAAAGAAACTATAATGGCCAGATTAAGTAGAACGGTTTTTACCCGGATTTCTAACGGGTAAAATACTTCCTTTTTTTGGGAAGATAAGGCTGCGAAGGAAGGATAGGATTCCTTTCAAACCAAACGTGAGGGCCTTCCTTGTGGGAAGGCCCCTTGACATTCGCCTTGATCAAGCTGTCTGAAACTTTAATATATTAGAATAGAAAAATTTTGTCAATATCTAATGTCGAATGGGTGTAAATCAAGATTGTTGGTGATTTAGCTCAAGCAATCCAGGTGTCAGTTGTCAGTGTTCAGGTGTCAGCTCTTACGTTCGTCCTCCTGACACCTGACACCTGAAACCAGACCTTCGAATTCCGATGAAAAGTAATAAATGACCGCTGTTAACCAACATCAGTGAATTACACATATGTCGAATGTTTATACAAATTCAACCGTAATTACGTAAAAATTCTTGAAAAAGACAATCGTATAGTGATAATACTTATATAATAAAAATGCTTCCTATTGGGAATCATACAATATACTTCGACGGTTCACTGAAAACCATCCTTTTTAGCATCCTTACTTAAAATAACAACTGGGGGATGTTCAAATGACAAAAAAACCAATCTGCAAAAAAATAACACCCAGGGTTAATCAAAAAGATACAATAAATAAACAGCGTAAAGAGCGGCAGACGGTATTACATGAAAGAGGCTTGCAACTGGAAGCAATAGTGGAAGCTTTTGATGGGCTAATATATTTATCTTCCCAAGACTACCGCGTTGAATTCATGAATGAACATTATATCAAACAGCTCGGTTATGACGCTACCGGGCAAATATGTTATAAATCGTTACAAAATCGTGATTCTATCTGCCCCTGGTGTCTTAACGACCGGATATTTAAAGGTGAAACCGTTCGGTGTGAAGTCTTAACCCCAAAGGATAACTGGTATTATGTGGTCAGTACGCCAATATGCCATTCAGATGGATCTATTTCAAAGCTGGCGATGATTATGGATATTTCTGACCGAAAGCACGCGGAACAATCTTTGAAACAAAAGATAGAGGAACAGGAATTACTTTTAGATAACATACAAACTCAAATCTGGTATTTAGCAAATTCAAAAACATATGGCGCGGTGAACAAAGCCCATGCGGAATTTTTAAACTTAGAAAAAAAAGACATAGAATACAAGCTTTTCCACGATATTCTGAATAAAAAGGAAGCTGAGGCCATTATCGCCAACAACACAAAGGTATTTGATCAAAAAATAAAGATTTGCACTGAAGAATGGGTTATTAATGGAAAAGGAGAAAAACGATTATTATCCACAACCAAGACCCCAAAGCTGGACGAAAACAGAAATGTTGAATACGTTGTTTGTTCAGGGGTAGATATAACCGATTACCGGAATTCGGAAGAATCCCTTCGACAGAGCAAAAAGCGACTTGACCTTGCCATGGAGGCAACCAGCGATGCATTATGGGATTTGGACCTGGTTACAAACAAAGCTTTTTTCAATCCCTGCTTCTATACCATGCTCGGTTATAAACCCTATGAAATGCCACAGAGTTTCGACACATGGAAAAGCTTGATCCACCCTGAAGATAGGGAATCAGCAATCGACAAGATTAATAAATATGCTAAAAAAAATTCCGGTTCATTTGAAATTGAATACCGCTTAAAAACAAATCAGGGAGGGTGGCGATGGATTATGGCAAGAGGTAAGATTGTTGATCGGAATGAAAACGGTACGCCTGCCCGGATTGTCGGAACCCATGTGGATATTACCGAGCGGAAGCTAAATGAGGAGGCTTTGCGAATCAGCGAGGCTCGTTTGCGTGAGGAAAACTTGCGACTGAGAGCTTCTTTTAGAGGGTCTACCCAGTTCGGCAGCATTATTGGAAAAAGCAAAAAAATGCATGAGGTCTATGAAACTATTTTAAAAGCCGCCCAATCCAATGCCAATGTTATTATTTACGGGGAATCCGGTACCGGCAAGGAGTTGGTGGCTCAAACCATTCATGATTTGAGCAATCGTGGCAGCAAGAATTTTGTAACCGTTAATTGCGGCGCCATCCCGGACAACCTGATTGAAAGTGAATTTTTCGGATATAAAAAAGGAGCATTTACCGGAGCGGATATTGATAAACCCGGTTATTTGGATATTGCCGACGGCGGCACATTGTTTATGGATGAAGTGGCCGAGCTTGACCTTAACATGCAGGTAAAATTGTTGCGAGCCATTGAAGGTGGCGGATATACCCCGATCGGAAGCAGGGAAATCACAAAACCGAATATCCGTATTATTTCAGCAACCAACAAAGATCTAAAGGATTGTGTGGAAAAAGGTGGCGTGCGTGAGGATTTTTACTATCGAATACATATCATTCCCATCACCATTCCGCCATTGAGAGAACGTAAAGAAGATATTTCTCTGTTACTCTATCATTTTTTGCATGCCTATTGTGACGACGATAATATCCCCTCAATTCCCGAAAATATCATTAAATCCATGCAAAGCTACGATTGGCCGGGTAACGTCCGGGAGCTCCAGAATGCCATACACCGCTATATCACTTTGAAAGAAATCGACTTTTTGGATATATCACAATCCAAACCGGCCAAACCGGAAATCATCGCAAAAAAATTAATCCTTGAAAATAACAACAATCTTATGTTACGTGCCGCAAAGGAAAGTTTCGAAAAAAAATACCTCGAAAAATTGCTCCATGAACACCAGTGGCACAAAGCCAAGGTCGCATCAATTCTGGGCATTAATCGCAGAACACTGTTCAGAAAGATAAAAACGTACAGGATTTAATAATCCCGAATCGGGCTATTTTTGTCCCACATACAATATTATCTGCACTATCAGTAAGTAAAGCTGTGTTTTAATTTTATCGAGACATTTTTGTCTCTATCCAAAAAAAATTATTCCCATATTAATACTGTTTATTAGTTCTAATTTATCATTTTATTTCGATAAGTTAACCATGAACTATTTTTTCTTGGCACAGTTCTTGCTGAATATATTTTTAAATACGATAAAAAATCCTGATCAGGTCATATTATGATTACTGCAACTAATTGATTTTAAATATTAATTATATGGTTAGAGAGGTGAGGCAATGGAAAATATTGCAAGTTTTGATTTGGGCAGGATGAGGCTGTCGGGCAATCAGGCAATCGCCAGGGGAGTCTTAGAGGCGGGTGTGCGAGTGACCACAGGTTATCCTGGAGCACCCATTTCGGACGTCCAAGGGAGCTTCGAGCAACTGGCGGGGAATATCCCTAAGACAAACCCTTTTACCATCAGGGTGGGTGAAATGTTGGATCAAACAGGCTACCAGCTTGCCGCTCACTGGGGAACGACCACCAATGAGGACAACGCCGCGGCACTGGCACTGGGAGCCGTAATTTGTAAAGGGGATTTTAAAAAGCGAGAGTTCCTTACTGAAGAAGAATGGGACCTGGTTTATGGGGATACGGTCTTTGCCAAAGACCAAGAAAAGCGAATTCCCGTAGGCTCCAGAGTAATGTGTTCCTTCAAGCACCTGGGCGCAAATACTGCGGCGGATGCGCTTCGGGTTGCGGTTAATGTTGTTCCGTATACCGGAGGTCTGGGTATTGCCTCAGGCGATGACCGTCAGGGCACATCCTCACAGACCATGCAGGATAATAAGGTTCTTTTCGGATTTCATTTTAGAATTCCCACCCTGGAACTTCACTCCCCCAGTACCGCCCACACCACCGTCAAGAACTGCTATCGCCTCTTCGAGGAATTGGGTGTTCCGTTTGCGGTGATCATGAACTATAATCTCTCCTACCGGGAGGTTTCCGTGGACCCGGTGGTGGAGCTGGACATGGAGGTGAATCATCGGCCCAAGGGCTTCACAAGGGACCCCAAACATTTAGTTACCATCGGCCCCCACATCCGCCCCAGAGAAAGAAAATTTCATTCAGAACTAATGCCTTTGTTCAAACAAAAGATTATAGAAAACTTCGAGTTTCTGGGAAACAGGGTAACGGAATACGGTGTTGAACCCAAGACAATGCTGATAGTGAACGGCCCCTTCAGGGAGGATTTTCGCATGGTGGATGACGATCCGGCTCTTAAGGACCGTCTTTTAAACAAATACGGGGATGTTGTAGTAATGGAGAGCGACCTTGTATTTCCCCAACCCGGCGCCCTTTATGAGGATTTGGTTTCAAAGCATCCCATCGAAAAAATCTATGTATTCGAAGAGGGCTACGGGCGGGTAATATACCTTCAACTCTTAGATATTGTAAACCGGCGGGACCTCGAAGTAAAAGTTTTGGACCGCGGCATTCCTTACGAACCCAGGATATACGAGCGGTTTTCCTATATCGATCATATTTTGAATGGTTAAAGGAGGTACCAACATGGCTTCCAAACAAAACCTTGCTCCAAAAGACAAAGCAGCGGATGAAATAACCTACCTGAGACCGGTTTCAAATTGCTCCGGTTGCGGGGACACCAAGGTTTCCTGGTCCGTGCGTGAGGGTATGCGACGATTTAACCGGCAGCTGAAACTTAAAGGCAAAGACAGATATGAACTCATCTATGCGGCAGACAGAGGATGCGGCAATCTTCAGGGCTACCACGCTTATGGCATAGTGGATGCAATCTTTTGTATGGGCTCCGGCGCCATAGTCGGTGACGGGATCAAGGAATCCTGTTCCGATAAACAGCTTGTGGTAACCGCATCAGGAGACGGTGCCTATAATTTTAATATCAGCGGTATCAAGTTCGCCGCCAAAAACAAAAAGTTTGGCGCCATTAACGTCATCTACAATAACTATAACATCCGGATGACCGGCGGCCAGATTCCCCTTGAGGTGGATTTCGACAAAGAAGGTCCGGCCTTGGGCTTTGAAGTGATCCATATAAACCCATACCGTGTGGACGACAACGCCGAACTCTTCAAGGAACTTTACGGCCGGTATCTCAAAAAGGAAAAAATAATGGTGGTGGCAGACGGGGTCTGCGTGCTGGACATGGGAAAGAATGCCAAGGATTCAGGTGTCCGGATGGGTCATTTTATAAGGTCCGAGGAGTGCCTGGATCTTAAGTTTGCCAAAGAAAGAGAGCGGGTGGCCCGGGAGGAGCCCGAAAAGCTCAAGGATCTGCCCAAGTTCAAGTGCCGGCTTTGTGGCATCGGGCTCCGGTGCCATGCGCTGCTCGACAACGACCCCGGCAAATGCTTTGGTTGCGGGGCGTGTATCCAGTTTCCCTGCCCGGTTGGCGCCCTGAGTTATGAAGGCCCAAGCTTTTCGACGTCTATCAGCATAACCGAACTTAAAAAGATTTAGGAGGAAGGTATGGCTAAAGAAAAACAGTTAACCATCACCAACCCATCCATCGGCGGTTCCGGCTATCTCACGCTGTCGAACATACAGGCGGACGCAGCCATTGAAGCGGGTTTTCATGCAGCCGTCCACCAGTGCCGGGGTCTGGCTCAGGCCGGCGGTCCACTTTGCGTGGATGTGATGATCCGTGAACATGAAGTCAAGGGTTCCGTGTCCCATTCCGTGGACTATGTCAACGGGTTTGATCTTTCCGAGGCCTGGCGAGCCGTCTTTACGGCAGGAGACTTCGAAAAATCCTTTCCCAGAGGGCTCACGGTTGTAGCCGATTTCTATGTGGATGAGCCGATTTTGGTTACCGCCAGCCGAAAAGGCCCGAGATACCTCACTCGAGATGAGTATCTTAAAAGGTTTGAGGAAGTTATTGACCAAGGCCATGACCTGAGACTAGTATTTTTTGACTTTAAGAAACATAAGTTTCTGACCATCATGAAGGGCCCATTCTCACTGGGAGTTATCGCGGCAGATCTTGACATGAGAAAAGACGATCGATTCATAACCCTGCCCAAGAAGGCAGCCATACAGGGAATAATCAACAACGTACCTCAAAAGAAAGACCACGCCGCCAACGCAAAGATAAGGAGACTCAATCAAAACGTTTTTGAAACCGGATATGCAGCCAGGGAACAGTTTACCGGATCTCCAAACGAGAAAATCATCCTTATTTAACATCTGAAAAATTAGGAGGGTGTTATGACATGTGATAATAGATGCGAAATTGTGGAATGGAAGGCATCAAATTCCCATTTATTACAAGAAGTTGCCTCTCCAAATGTTAGTATGGACGGTGACAAGCTTTTAGCAATGGCCAAAGACCAAATAATCAAAGAAAATACCATCAGCACCGCCACAGGATGTTCCAGCGGATGTGAATGTATCCGCACGGGAGACCCGAAGCGGGTATGGAGCGGTGATCGGTATAGAAAAACAGTAATCACCGGGACATCATCTGATGGGCATGAATGGAAAGCGGAATTCTTATTTAAATTGCATTTGACCAAAATCAGATACTCCGGCGAGTGTGTGCCAATTCAACAACACATAGAACCGATTCATGTTGAAATTGAGCCCATGCCCTAAGCAGCATCTTAAGCAATACCATTAGTTACACGCAATAAATAATTTTGACAAATTCAAGTTTTAAACTATCCCGAATGGCGCGTTTTCGTTAAAAGTTATTAGAGTGAATCATGCCATGATGCATAACTATCGCTCCACAACCCCTTCCTTGGGTATAATCACAATTGCTTCCCACACTTCTTATCTGACCAATCTGGCACATAAATGAATGTAACTTTTCAATAAGTTTTTGGTGTATGAAATGATCCTATTACCCGCCTACTGATAATATAAAATGTAAGTCCGGTAAATTTATATGCACAACGCGGAAATTAACCACAATATATTGTAGTCTTTTTTTGCTTGACATACAAGGCCTAAAAGTTATAGTCTAAGATTTCAATTTTTTCTTTATACAAACATCGGCAAATAATCAACTAACGAAAATGACATCTATAATGGATAAAAAGACAGCCATACAGATAATATCAATAGGTCTTGTGAAATTCCTGTTCATTTCTATAATGATCATAGGTATTTCTGTTGTCTCCATATGTAATAGCCCCAACCCTGCCGGGGCGCTCAATAAAATGTCGGCGATTTCAAAGATAGCGAACTCCCCATATCTGGTAGAAGAATGCGATTATGCCGACGTGGAATACAGGTTATCATCCATTGGCGGTAAGAAGGCCGAACGCCTCTTACATGCTATTGTCATTCAAACGGCCAGTCGCCACCAGGTTGATCCTGCCCTTGTAAAGGCGATCATTATGGCGGAGTCCGGATATAATACCCGAGCAATATCTAAAAAAGGGGCAAAAGGCCTTATGCAGCTCATGCCGGCAACCGCCCAGGCCCTAGGTGTGGAGGATATTTTCAACCCCAAACAAAACATAAGCGGTGGGGTACGGTATTTCAAAAAGCTGGTTACCCAATTCGACGGAGATGTGGAACTGGCTCTTGCGGCATACAATGCCGGGAGCAGAAACGTAAGGCATTTTCAGGGAATTCCACCGTTCAAGGCAACCCAATCCTATATCAAAAAGGTCTTTAAATATTATAAGATCTACAAGGACCAGATGATAGGTGAAATGGACAAAGCTTAACCTGCTTTTGTCATAAACAATTCTAAGTATTCGGTGTGAGAATAAAAAAAGTCCGATTTTTTAATCGGGCTTTTTGTTTTTCTGGCGGAGAGAGAGGGATTCGAACCCTCGGTGGAAGTTTCCCCCCACACTCGCTTAGCAGGCGAGCGCCTTCAGCCGACTCGGCCATCTCTCCGATTACAGTTAAATGGCGGAGGGAGTAGGATTCGAACCCACGGAGCTGTTACACTCAACGGTTTTCAAGACCGCCGCTTTCGACCACTCAGCCATCCCTCCGTACAAATTAATTTTTTAATTATCATTTTGTGAATTACAGGTCAATATTTTTGTTATTGTTAGTTGACATGACCTTTTTTTTATGATTTCCGACAAAATATTAGTTCTTTAGTTGTAAATTTTATGTTTTTTGTGGCAATACGTTTTCCATTCTGCCACTAAGGCACCAAGGCCCGAAGAAAGAATAATAAATATATCCTTTGTGTCTTAATTTCTTTGTGGCAGATATTTTTGGTTCCGCCCTGTCCGGGTTAGGCACTAACTGTTTGATGAATTTGGCTTTTTGCAAATTGATCAAAGACGAATTGTATAAGGAAAATCAAGAATGAAGCAAAAATATTTAATTTTAAAAAACGATGAAAAAACCAAGCTTATCATAAGAGAATTTGCTGAGTTGGATAAAGAAATGTTTACATTTCTCTGTGAGGAGACATTTGACGATGAGTCTGTAACATCAGCAATTGCGATAGGGAAAGATGCCCTTATCGCAAAATTAAGAACAAAAAACTTGTTTCCGATCGGCATATACGCAAAAGAACTAGCTTCAGCAGTTACAAAAATGTATGAATCCGGAAACGATCAATCCGTTGAACTGATTTTTGATGACCATGACCTTATGAAGAAAGAAAAGGAAGAGCCGTTGGTTGACGATGACATTGAAGACGAAGTTGTCGAAATTGATGAACTGCTTGATGAAGATCCTCCTTTATCGAATTATGATGATAAAGACGAAATGAAAAACATTACGTATTCTCTAAAAATCGATAATGATTCAACGAATGGCGAAGATGATGATTAGACTAAAATTTTCATACCATAATTTGGTCATTTTTTGCACACAGGACATTCATGGCTGCAATTTGGGCACAGCGGATGGAGGTAACGGCAAAAATTAACGCTAAAGGTACTGGCGGCGCAACCTTTACACACCATGGGATCCATAGATTTGTTGGCGGGGTTGTAAATCAGGGTAAGATGATGATGCTTTCTGCCGACAGATAATCGATACAGAACCTTGATAGCCTGGGTGCGTATCAGCATGGCGCCACAAAGTTTTATGTTGACTCGTATGCTGTATTTTTTAAACAGGTCGTCGGTTTTTCGTGCCAGTTCATCGGGTAGCAGGCCGATTTTTTTTTGGCGGTCCTGGATCAGTTGACCGGAAAGCCCCGGTCTTTCAAGGCTTTTTGTCATTTCTTGTTCCAGATCGATATAATATTCTTCCATGCTGGCCACATCGCGGCGAAACCTTCGGTTCATACTGTCCTCAAATGGTGTTATTTCTTCTTTCAGGGCTGCCTTTGTATGACGTTCGACCCATCCTATGATTTTCCGGATCTTTCTTTCTCTCCAGCTAACCGGTTTTTCTTTTGTTTTAAACTCGTTGATAGATAGCATGATATTCTGCTCCATGTCCTCAATCCGGGCACCGGTCTCAAGATTGAATATCAGTCTGATAAGACCTTCCTTTTGCTCATCGCTTTGGGCCAGATACTTACAGATCATCAGAAAATATTCGGTCCTAACCTCCGCAAAGCTTTCAACCTTGCCCACAGCTCCGTGAAAGGTAAACTGGTTCCTGATCAGCTTGTCAAACCCCTGGCTTTTGAGATAATCAAAGTGCAGATCACATTCAACCAGTGCTGCAGTTTCGCAAGCCGCATTTACAATTTTCTCCAATAACGTCGAGCCGAAATTGAATGAATAGCCTGATTTCGAATCCGGATCTTTATCGATTTGGATAAATTCAGGGGTTTCCAGTAAGTTGGACAAATGATCAGGCAAAAGCACGTCAAAACCCTGGGAGCTTTTTTCTATCATCGCACCACGATTTTCAAGAAACCGGCAGACAAAACGCTCCAAAGATTGATCCGAATCAAATTTCATAGTTTTCTCCAAACAGCTTCTCATCCAGGGCCCTGGTCTTTTCATAACTGGATTTGTTGCGCTTCAGACGGGTGGCCAGTTGATCGAACCTATTTTTTCTTTCCCCGTCAGAATCCGATTGGATCCAGATGTCATAGACCATATCGGAAAATTCCTTCTCGCCCCGGATACGACCCAGGATCATGTCGATTTCGCCGATGACCAGCTCAAACATATTGATCTTTTTGTCAAGCACTTCGAGAATATAGTCTTCGGCACTGCCTGTGGCACACAGGTTGTAAATCGTAACTTCTTTTTCCTGCCCGATCCGGTGGATGCGGCCGATACGCTGCTCGATCTTCATTGGATTCCACGGAAGATCATAGTTAATCATCTGGTGGCAGAACTGGAGATTTCGACCTTCCCCGCCAATCTCCGTGGTCAGCAAAATATCCGTTTCCTCCTTGAATTTTTTTATTTGTTCATCTTTGCTACGGCTATCCAGCCGACCGTGAAACAGGGAATGAGGAATTTTATTCCACGCCAAAAAATCCGACAGATGATCCAGCGTGCCCAGATATTTAACAAAGATGATATTCTTTTCGGAAGACGACCGTATCAGCTTCAGCAGCACCCGGTTTTTGCGAGTATCATCCATGGAACGGCACAGGTTGTTTATTGCCTGAATCTCCTTTTGATGGTGCAGTAGAACGTCTTTTTTACACAGCATACGCGACAGGGTCATGCTCACCGCACGAGGGGATGATCCGGCTTCGGCCAGCAAGTTCTTAAGCAACAGCTTGCGGCCAACTCCATCAGTAGTATTGATATCTTGAACCAGAGCGGTAATTCTCTCGTAAAGCTCTTTTTCACTCTTGCTTGGATCTACTCGTATGGTATGGGCAAAACGGGGCGGCAGTCCGATTTTGGCCAGCGCACGAGTGTTGCGGATCATAACTTCTCCCAAAAGTTCTTTGAGCCTGCTGCGATTTTGGGGATCGGTAGGATCACCGCGCGTCATGAATTCCTTGCGAAAGTCAGAAGCGGTTTTTAATTGACCTGGTTTCAGCAATGTAATTAGATTGTAAAGTTCCAGCAGATTGTTTTCCACTGGTGTGGCCGTCAGCAAGAGCAAAAATCGCTTTTTCAAAATATTAACCAGTTTCCAGTTTAAGGTGTTCCGGTTTTTCAGATGATGGGCCTCATCAACGATAACTATGTCATACTCCCGTTCTGTAACCAGCGAAAAGTTTTTCTTTGATTTGGCAAAGTTAATGGAAGCAAGAATAAAAGGCGCCTTCCAGAAACGACTTCCTTTTTTCCGGTGATCCGGATCATCGGTAGACAAAAAATCGAGCCCGAATTTTGTCCGTAACTCGTCTTTCCACTGGCTCACAAGAGATGTGGGAGTTAAAATCAGGGCACTTTTCACCATGCCCCGCTGAATATATTCCTTAAGCACGATGGATGCTTCAATGGTTTTTCCGAGACCCACTTCGTCCGACAGCAGGGCGCGTCCACGAAAACGTTTTAACACCTTTCGGCCTGTTTCTTCCTGATACCATAGAGAGCGAACACCTTTCAGGTTCGTAAGACAGATGAGGTTGTCAAAAGATTCTTTGAATCGGATTTGATAAGCTTCAAGCGTAAGGGTGTAATTTTCATAAAACGTGAAATGCCCCTGGGACAAAGGTTCCGTGAAAGAGGCAGTATCCATTTCAATGGAAATCGGTATGTTCTGAAGCGGTGCCTTGGTTGCCGGTTTCTTTAAAAGTTTGCTTTTGAGCAGAGGTTTTGCAGATTCAACGGGTTCCGATCGGGAAGGCTTCGGCCTCATTCTGTCACGAAAAGCAGCCGGTTTTTGTAAAATTTCCAGCTGTTCCCGGCAATAGTCCTGAATTTTAATCGTGTCGGATCGTATTTTCCGTTTATTACGAATTTTTATCCGGGGAAGCAGATTCAGCAAGTTTTCGGCAACATCAATCGCCAAATTATATTGTCCATCCCTTGCCAAAAGGTCGCACAATATAATTCGCTTATCATTCTCGATCTTTCCGTTATTGTAAAGCGCTAACAGGCCCTTTCGCATAATGTCCGGCCGGTCCATTTCATAGCCCAAATCCACCAGCGATTCGAGCATTTCCGGGTTTTCCGGATCATACCTCAGAGCTTTTGCTACAAGCGTCAGCGCTTTTTCGTAATCCATCTGGTCCCAATACCAGAGCGCCTCATGAAAAAAATAATCGGCCCTTTCCTTTTGGGTGTTAACCGTTAGTTTGCTCCGTCGCTTTTTTAGGTTGGTCTTGCGTTTGGCCTGTCTTTTTTTTGATTTTACCTTTGCCATAAGAATACGTTAATATCAGGTACCGGAAAAGATGCTGTCATGATTGTCTGGATGCCCATCTATATATCAATGGATTTGGCGAGCAGAAATAACCGCATGCCTAATACCATAATTATTTTCATCATGCACTTAATTTGTTTCAGTCTGAATCTCAACTTAAAAGTACATTTCAATTTGCATATGGATTCTATGCACAATTAGGCTAAAATATTTGAAGGTTAGCCCGGTACATGTTATTTTCGAAATAATAAAACTATATTATCAAACATTCCTCATAACGAAAAGCGAAGTAAACGGAAAATAAATATGATAAAGTATATATTAATTAGTTGCATAAAATTAAACAAAGTGATACCAGAAAGTATCACTATTATTATTTTAGTGATCACTATTAATTGCGCATTAATTTTTTAAGAATAAAAAAACAAGGACATGAAAAGAAAAATTTATCAAAAGCTTGAGGAATGGAAAAATAGAAAAAATCGAAAGCCGCTTATTTTAAAGGGCACCCGTCAGGTCGGTAAAACATATATTTTA
>Ga0315535_1000488_pt1 | contig 27955 bp, 37 predicted proteins | sample SalMarSW160220MG_2_FD_203092 | JGI IMG/M metagenome (GOLD analysis project Ga0315535, IMG submission 203092) | Salt marsh sediment microbial communities from the Plum Island Ecosystem LTER, Massachusetts, United States - Salt Marsh Sediment SW1602-20 ... | reverse complement strand
ATCCTTGTAAGACTTTAGGGGATACAAGGCGAGAAGGCAGCAGCTCAGAAACACGTCATCTAAACAGGAACGGAAACGCGTTATGTTTAAGTATGAGCTCGTCTATTTCTCATTTGGTATATCAACAGCAGTACAAAACCAAAAAAATATTGGGTTTGCGGGTGATGTCACCAGTTTAGCCAAGAGTACCTCACCTCGGCCACTATTTGACTGACTTAGTAGCCTTTTTTTGGCGTTACTTACGCTTTCCACGAAATGTGTGACAAAACCCCTTAGAATAACAGATAAATCGGGCGAACTGACACTTTCCTATACGGAAAATTTATCAGCAAAAGAGTCGTGAAACAGTCAGATAAAACGCAAATAAAAGCGCGAAACGAAGCGAGGTGAACGAAAGTATGGTGGAGATAACAGTTGATGCTTCCGAACTTAAAAGTGAGGGAAAAGAAGTAATTCAAGGATTAGCTGACTTCATGAAGGAAAAGACAGGTGCTGAAGTGACCAAAGACTCAAACAAGGTCACGGTGAAAGGCGAGGGCGCAGCGGTTTCCAAGAAGTACCTGCGAGTGCTCGTGAAAAAGTTTCTGCATAAGGAAAAGCTGAAAGAGTATTTCAGAGTTATAAGCGACGACGAAGACACGCTGAAAGTGAAAGAAAGAAAACTCTACGAAGACTAAACTTGCGCCTCAAAATCGCCTTATTTTTCTCGTTTCGAGAACCCGTGCTTCTTGACTTAAAGGGTTTACAGGTGGACAACTTTTTGGTGAATGCCAACAATTGGCTGTTCTATAGCCGCGGGGTCACTCCTGAAAGCTGAAAAAGACGCAAAATATCGAAAACTGAAAGCTGTGCTTGACCTGAGATTCCCCAATGCTAAGATCAGCAATCAGACGTAACCGCGGCAAGCTTGAAATCCGCAAATTCTCTTCTTTTTTATTTTTGGATCACAGAATGGGTTTTTCTTCTAACGGTTTTTTCTGGCAAAATAAAAAGAATAAACAGCCTTTTTTAATATTTAACTTGTGAAACTGCTAATTCGCTTTCCAGAGCAAAATTTTATTACTTAACATGTACAAAAGTGTACTTGATAACATAAATCTATTCAGGAGGGAAAACTATGGTTAGTGAAGGAAGAGGGCGACTCTTCAGGAGAAAGGACGGTAAGTACCTTATTTACTTGCCGAAAGACCTAGCAGAAGACAGTATGTTCCCATTCAAGGGAGCAGACTCCATATTCGTCGAAGTAAGCTTCAAGATGGGCGGCAAGAACATGCTTGTCGAGAAATGGGTTCCCCCGCCTGAAGAGACAGAAGCTTGAAAAAATGTTTGGCAAAAAAGTTCTATTTCACTTTTTATTGTCGAAATTTCTCTATGCAATGACTTCCAAGAGAGTATATACACAAGCTATTATTGTCTCTTGGAGGTTAAGTTTCCAATTCATAACTCTTTATTACAATTTTGACAAGACTAATTCTACTTTAACTATTTCCGAAAAAAAACGGTGGTGTACTACGCATGTTAATTCAAACAAAATCTGACGTCGATAAAATCATAATTGAAGTTGTTGACGATGTACTCAAGTATTGTTTAGGCGAGTCAAACGCTAGCATTATCTATGATTTTATGAAAAAAAGGAATTGCTCGCTGAGTGGGATTCCAAATAGTCCAGAAACGTTTTCAGAGGTGCTGAGGAACATACTTGGTTTTGGGAGCAGACAAATTCTTGGTGCTCCATCCATACTTGAAGAAGAAATACTCGAAATCTTGTACAAAAAACTAGGGATATGCCACAGTGTACAGAAACCACCAGACTTTCCGAGGCAGATAAGAAAACTAAGAGAAACTTACGGAACCATGGAAGATAGGTTATGATTCTGCTAATGTTTCATTTCACTTGGTCAGGTTCAAACCCAAACCTGAACATGTTGTTCCCTGATAGATCATAAGGTGGCTAAAGCATATACCACAGAAAGTTAGCGGCGGAAGAGGAGTCTCCGCTGTTCTTTCGGTCCTGTTACTAGTTATAATAACGTTCGTTTTAGGAATTGTTCTCTTCAATTTTGTAACCGGAATGATTGGAAATATTGCTAGTAATGATTCTGTGGGGCCTTTTAGTTTGCTTATTGAAAACGTGAACATAAATGGCACCTGTATGACAATTCATGTAGGGAATAGACTCAACCATGAGGTGACTGTCAAATCAGCGTATATAAACGATGAACGCCGTGAATTTTTCAGTCTTCCCGGAAATGCTGCTTCCATTCCGTCTAATTCCATTGGTATTTTGTATGTGAACGGACCCTTCGTAGGAGGTGGTTTATACAATATTAAACTTGTTTTCGATTCTGTGAGTAGTGTCATTTCCGTAGCAAGATATTGAAGGCGGAACTCGTTCTTTAAAGAGCGAACTATTCCAAGATTGCGCCAATCGGAATGTGCTTAGTCACGATTTAATTACAAAGTTTGTGCTGAAAAGGTCTGGGAAAGCACTAAGCCATTCACGATAGGAAACCCGTACTGTGACATCATTGGTGTTTAAGCTGCGAGCAATTTCCCTCTGCGTCTTTCTTACATTATTTTTTCTGCCTAGAAGATAGAAAATACCTGAAAGGACCCCCTTTTCACTTCTTCCACTGAAGAAAACACTATTTTTTCTATAGACTGTTTTGATGATCTCTGTAGTTTCTGCGGCTATTAATTCTGCTATTAATTTATCTTTCCAAACTTTAGAAGCACATAATAGTACTGTTTTAGATGACAAGCGTTCAACATTATACTTTCGTTGTTCGTTCAAAGTGCCCTCAACCACAGCTATACTTTTTCGGGTTTTTTTCTTGAATTTTATTTTCCAAAACATTCCTGCCTCTTCAGATTAGATAGCCTTTTTCAAGTTTTTCCGCAACTTCAGCTAAGTTTTTGACAAAAGGGTGATTAGGCTTTTCTACAGCCAACAATGATGTTCTTTCACTTTGAAGCACATCACAGTAACAAGGTATAACACCTATTACTGGATGTTTCAAAATCTTTTCCAATTTGTCTGCTACATTCATGTTATATTTGGTGGATTTTATTCGTGTTTCGGGTGAGGCTTTATTCGCTAGTATTACCGCTTTCTTTTCAAGAGCGTCATAGAGTTCAGAAAGCATGTCTTCAGTGCCCTTCAAGTCAATCGAATCCAAAGTTGTAACCATTATGGAAATGTCCGAGCTTACTATGGCGTTGACTGAAGAATACTGCATGCCTGGGCTGGTGTCAGATACTAAAAAATCTACTTTCGTATCGTTAAGTATAGAGATTAATGAAAAAAGTTTCTTAACGGCTGTCACTTCCCAAGCTCTACTCTTTTCCATAACATTTCGCATTGCGTCTATTGCCGGATTTGCGAGACCTATCAGCAGCTTCCCTTTCAAATTATACCTGCCCGATACGTCTGTAAAAACCTGCGCCCCATCACACTTGCCGTTAAGGAAATCATTTAACCAGCATTTTACAGGAAGCTTAATTCCCTCGGAAAACACCATTGCGAGGCTTGGCGCACGAAAATCAAGGTCTAACAGGGCAACAGTGAATCCTTTATTGGCAAGGATTGCAGCCAAATTAGTTGCAATCACAGTTTTTCCAGTACCACCTCGTGAAGAATGGACAGATATGGTCTTTATACTCATTCAGTTACCTCCACTTGGGGCTGAATGCAGAAATAAACATCTCGACCTTCTCTTTTTTTCGTAAGGTAACCAAGTCGCACCAACCGATTTGCTGAAGCACTTTCCACAGCTCTTAATCTCTTTGTTTCCTTCGCGATGTCTTTAGCCGTTGCTTTTTCCAGCTTGTACAAAACCATCACAGTCTTTCTCAGCGACATCGGTAACGATAACAACGCCATGACATCAGGTGCAAATTCGAATTCCTCTGACGACTTTATCTTGTCACTGGTTTGACGTAACTTTTCTTGATTTTGCAGCAACTTGCGATTCAAGCTTATAAGCAATTCAAGCTTTTCATTAGCTTCGCTGAGTTCAGATATTATTCTCGCTAACAGTCCGGCTATTCTAAAGTCTGGTGTCTCTGCTTCACACATAAGCAATCATCAGTGTATTTGTGTTCATACGTTAATACACATTATATAAGTTTTATCTGACATTAGTGTAAATTTCTTGACCACTAAAATGCAAAAGTTAAAAAATTATAACAGTAAAAATAACATAAAACGTTACTGACCTGAAATGCACGAAAAATACACCATTGCGGAAAGATGCCACAAAATCCTCGAAGACAACGGCGGAACAATCGCCAATAAAGCTAGAAAAATATTGCTCGATGATCCAGAATTAAGAGATCTAAAGCGCCCTCTAGCTTTTCTCTCCAAAACTTGGCGCGACCCTCTGACGCCAGCATTGATGGGTCTTTCCTGTGAAGCAGTCGGAGGGGAAGCAAAGAAAACCGCTGAAGCAGCTTTAGCTATGAGTCTGATCAACCTCAGCTTTCGGATATGGGATGATATAATTGATGAAACTCAACTCAGGTCATTTAAGCCGACGCTGTATGGAAAATTCGGAGAAGGAATAGCATTAATTATCGGCGGCCTCACATCCGCCAAAGCATTTTCAATTCTTAGTCAAATGAATATCGAAAAAGAAATGCGCCAGTTTATTATCAGCCTATTGTGGAAATTTTTAGGAAAGATGGCTAGAGCTGAAGACGCCAATATGCGATTACGCAGCCAGAGAAACCCTTCTTCCAGAGAAAAATTTCGGAAGATTAAATTGGAAGCAACCGACTTGGAAACATGCCTACAGATAGGAGCAACTTTAGGAAACGGTTCTGAAAACGATATTTATCATCTGGGAAGATACGGGCTATGCTTAGGCGTAATTATGGAATTATGGAAAGATTTTCATGTATCACTTAATTTAACAGTGGAGTTAGCTGAAAAAATAAAGAGCAATGCATTACCCTTCACCGTGATATGGGCAAAAGAACGCTCTGCAAGAATCCAAACAAGGCTTAGTGCTACAATTTCCAAGGAAAATGAACAAAGCTATCTGAAAGAAATTGTTGAAGTCGTCTTGGAAACAGGAGCACTTGACAATACAGTTAAGACAATGCAAACTTTTGCAGAAAAAGGAAAAAGAGAGTTAAAAAAAGTTGAGAGAAACAGCGCTACTCAAACGCTCCAAGTGTTAATTGAGGCGCAACCTCAACTTTTTACTGAAAGTATTCCAACTTTGCCATATAAACACTAAGCGGGCTCAGGCCATTTTTGCTGTGGACTAACGGCGAGGAGCACAGACACAACGACGTCTAAGTAACTTCCAGGTATATTGGCTTTTTTACAAACTTTTATGAGTGAATCCTTGTCTTTTCTTTCAATTGCATCCTGTATTTTCGAAGAGAATTTAGGGGCAGTCAAAGACTGCAAGTGGAATGCCAAATCAGATATCCTTTCGTTAAGAGTTTTCATACTGATCCCGTTGTAAAGTTTATCCATTTCGCTTTTAAACTTTTCATAGAGTAAACAATTAATAGACACCTCAACATAGATTTGTCGATAAATTGAGCATCTTTAAGAGTGGTATCCAGATTACAAAACGTGGCTTTCTAATAGGTGCCATTTTATTCTTTGCGTTTTTTACGTTATACTTGCTTTTCTCCTTCTACCTTACGCAATATATCGTCTCATCCGCTGACGAACTCCCAATAATTCAGGCATTGGTTCATTTTGTTATTGCAGCAACAATACTCTTATCCAGTTTTTTAATTCAAAGATTTAACAAGCTTCATTTAGTCTACGCAGGTTCTACAGCTATGGCGATAGCCACTGTTCTTCTCTTTTTTACATCGATTGAAGTTGTTGGATTAATAATCATTTTCGTAATGGCGATTTTTTTTAGTATAGGCGTGTTAGGGTTATTTACTTATTTCTGGCAAATAACATCATCTGAAGAAAGAGGTCGAGTAGCAGGATTAACGGGATTTGTTTTCTTACCATTTTATTATTTTACGGTTCAGATAGTAGCAGGAACTCTTGATTTCCCTGCTACAGTGCTATTAATCATGCTTATCAGTGTAGGGGCATTAGTCGTTATTTTTTTAAGACCTGAAAAAATAGCGTTAACTGCAATTAAGAAAGAAAGAGCAAGGTATTTTGAAAAGAGGACAATTGTTTTCTACTCGGTTCCATGGATTCTTTTTTCTTTGGTCAATGCAATATTAGCTAAAAATACATCAATCACTGTTGTGCAACAGGTGTCATCTTCGTTCTACCTGTTGTTAATTGGTGTGCAGGTTATCGGGGTTATTTTCGGAGCAATTATTGGAGGAGTAGTGGCCGATTTCTTCGGAAGAAGATTCGCCTTAGCGTTCAGTCTCACGCTATATGGGACTAGCTCGGCTCTTGTGGGACTATTTCAAAACAATGCGTTGTTTTCTATAGTATATGTTATAAATGGTTTAAGCTGGGGTTTTCTACTGATATTGTACACTTTTGTAATTTGGGGAGATTTAGCCACTGAGAAGAACTGCGCGAAAATGTACGCAATTGGTTTGGCGATTTATTACTCTGCATTCGGTTTTGGCCTACTTTCTGATCAGATATCCCAAATTCCATTGGTAGTTACCGCTCTACTAAGTTGTCTGTTGATTTTCTTTTCGAACGTACCAATAATCTTGGCGCCTGAACTGCTACCCTCTGATTTTCGTGAAAAAATGAAACTAAAAATGCATATTAAACTTCTAAAGAAACTCTATAAGAGATCGAAAAATCATGGGTAGATGCCGTCAGGCGTTCTTGGAAAAGCCAAAGTATCACTGATGTACTCCAGCTTACAGATCCATTGGATTAGCCTTTCAATTCCGATTGTAAATCCTGAATTTGGGACAACGTCTAGTCGCCTGAGGTCCAAATACCATCTTTGATCATTCGGATCTATTTTCTCTTCTGACATTTTTTGGAGCAACACTCTTTTTACGTCTACCATTTGCCCACCTCCACCGATCTCCCCATAACCTTCAGGCGCAAGAAGGTCTACAGATAGAGTTACTCCTGGCTTTTCAGGATGAGATTTATAGAATAATGATTGTATTCCTATTGGAAACTCCGTTATAAAGAAAGGGCTGTTGTGCTTGAAACTCAGATGTTTTTCTAAGTCCCAATCTAACTTTTGTCCCCATACAATATTGTATCCGCCTTTTTGCATAGTATCGATAACATCATCGTAAGATAACTTTGGAAAAGGGGGGTTAACATTTGCCAAGTTCTCAATGGAACCGCGCAAAAGTTTCAACTCTTCCCTAGCTTCTTCTATTAAACTGCGACAAATATAAGATAAGAGCTCTTCTTGTACTCTAATAAGTGTGTCTAAATTACATTGCTGAGCCACTTCAATGCGCCAAAACTCAGTTAGATGACGTTTCGTCATATACTTCTCCACTCTAAAAGAAGGAGCTATCGTGAAGACTCTGCCGAGACTCGCAACAAAATCATCCGCGTATGGCTGCAACCCTTGTGCTAAATAAGCCTTTTTATCAAAATACTTAACTTCAAAGTAGCCAGGCCAATCCCCAACTGCTGGAATAATCGTTGGTCCATGCACCTCGACATAGTCATTATGGTTTAACCAGTATCTAGCAGCATCAAGCACCTTGGCCCTGATTTTGAGAATCTTCATAGTTTTTTTGTCTATCATTCTAAGTCACCGGCACAAACTAAAGGAATGTGTCAGTAACTAAAAATCATCGTCCACAACAAAATTAAGTATTCGCTATTTTTACGTTCTAGCTGATTACTCGTGCATTCAAAGAGGCTTTTACGTGATAACATTCTCCGAGTAGGAGTAGATTACCTTGCAGAGTTCCGAAAAAACCTCATGATCATTATGGAAAACAAAAAAGAAGTATCATTGTAAGTAATAGACCATATACGGCTGAAGACATGGGTAAATTTTCACTGGTAGACGGAATAGTTTTCGAGAACGTGGGTGTTCATGACTGTGGCAGCTTCGGGGTTGTCTTAACCTGTAATGGTGAAGACGATTTTCTCGTATGCACTAAATGTAGCAAAAGTTGGATTAAACCTGCAGACGCAAGAAACGAGTAATAGAACTATCAACTTTTTGGGTCAAAATCTGCGTCTCGGTTGCCACTTGCGCTTAAAATACGCTTAGGAATGATTTGGAGTGGCTGGTGAGGAGCAAAAACAAGTCCTAAATCCACGTGCAAAACTTGTTTGTACTGTAGTTTTGTTATACATGTATACAGTAATTGATTTTCAATATTTACGGTGAATAATCAAGGTCTAAATAAGTAAATTGCCAAAGTAATTGAAATACAAGAAGATGCAGGAAATGGCTTGTGACAAAACTTCAGAGAAGAAAGAGTTTCGCTGTTCTAATCCTGATTGCGGAAAAGCTTTTGACAAGCCCAAAATCATTAGGCTTTGTCCTTTTTGCTACGCTGACGTGAAAGAAGAAAAGACGAATTGCCCGCACTTTTTTGGTTATCTTGGACAAAAAGATGATGGTAAAGGTATCCCTTCTGAATGCAATGAGTGTGAAAAAGCTATAGAGTGCCTGCTCAAGAAAAGGTCTTATTCATCCAAAGCTGTTAAGGAAATAGAGAAATGGTTTTGACTGCGATTAGCAATGGGTAACTTGTTGTCTTTCTGTTGTGTAGTTTCAGGGTTCGCTGATTTTGTCTGCTTCGTATGCTATTAGATTTGAGCGTAATACACCCATCGGTTTGTTCACTGTGCTAATTTTTACGTTTCGAATCTTCGCCATGCTCCTGTAAACCATAAAGCTTAGTATTTAGCTCATTTTTTTTGCGCCCTTTCATGCCTTCATGTGTAGAAGTTTAAAAGCGGTTTTTGACGGCAACTTTAATCAGGTGACACAAATGTTTTTATTAGCGTGTGAAACTTAACTTCGACCGTCAAGACAAAGGATGATTAGTTATGCCTCTGGAAAAAGGAGATTTTATCCTAATCAGTTACACGGCTAAGGTTAAAGAAACCAACGAGGTTTTCGACACCACAATCGAAGAAACCGCCAAGAAAGAGCACCTTCACAAAGAAGGCGAATTGTACGAGCCAAAACTCGTGGTAATCGGCGAAGGCTGGGTGTTGAAGCCGTTGGATGAGAGTCTGACAACCATGAAAATAGGCAAGGCGCAGCAAGTTGAGATTCCGCCTGACAAAGCCTTCGGACCGAGAGACCCAGAGAAAATCAAACGAATCTCACTGAAACAGCTCTTAGCCAAAGACATTCACAACCCCACAGTCGGAATGCGCATCGACTACAACGGAAAAATGGCTACCATACGCACAATCGGCGCAGGAAGAGTGCTTCTCGACTTTAACCCGCCACTAGCGGGAAAAACCCTCGTCTACGATGTCACAGTAGACAAACAACTTAAAGCAAGCGAAGAAAAAATCGCGTCTCTTATCCACCGCAGAATTCCTGTTGTGGAAGCTGAAAAATTCAAGTTCATCCTCAAAGAGAAAACGTTAGCCATTGACATGCCTGAAGACACTTTCTATGTTGAAGGCGTTCAAATCGCAAAGAGAGGCATAGCTATGGACGTGCAAAGGTTCCTGCCTGAGCTAACGGAAATCAAGTTTGTTGAATCTTTCAGAAGTGAGCCTAAACCTGAGATTACGCCAGAACCTAAAACGACACCGAAGCCGAAGGCAGAGCCGAAGGCAGAGCCAAAAGCAAAGCCCAAGACAAAGGCGCCAGCAAAACCAAAGCCCAAACCAAAAAAGAAAAGCCAAGCTGAAAGCCAAAAAAGCTAGCGCCTTCACCCCCATTTTCACCAGATAAACCACATTTTTCAAGCTCTCCACTAAAAATAAATTCGGCTTTTACTTAACAGTAGTAACGTTGTTTCTTTCCACTTCAAAGAACGTCACGCAATGGAGGTGAACGAACAGAATGGACCACACCATAATCCACTTTGAAATCCCAGCCACAGACGTTGAAAAACTGAAGCAGTTTTACGCTGGACTATTCGGATGGAAAATCGACAAATACCCTGGACCTATGGAATACTGGATGATACAAACGGTTCCCACAGACGACAAAGGCATGACGCTCAGACCAGGAGTAAACGGCGGCATGGTCAAGAAGGAAAGCCCAGAACAGAAGCCCGTGAACTACATTTCAGTCGAATCCATAGACGAGTCCATAAAACAAGTCACCAAGCTAGGCGGAAAAATACTCATGCCAAAGCAGGAAGTGCCCAACGTCGGGTGGATAGCCACAGCCGCTGACCCTGAGGGAAACCTAATTGCTCTGTTGCAGCCACAGCGCATGTAACCCGTTTGCCGCTTAACTAAATTACTCCCGTTGTTTTCGCCACTTTTTCGCATGCTTCACGGTTCAGGTTTAGCTTGTGAAGAATCGTATACCTTTCCGGCCGTATGGTTGCCGCCATCTCCAGGGCTTTAACCAAGTCTTCATCTGTCACGCCCAGTTCACGCGCAGTTGTTGGTGCCCCAACCTGCTTGAGGCTGTCCCTGATGCGCTTCCAATTTGCCCTATGAAGATAAGCCGATAGCACTGCACCCACACCACATTGCTCTCCATGCATGGCGTGAGGACACTTGACCATATCAAGAGCGTGGCTAAACAAATGTTCTGAACCGCTGCAGGGACGGCTGCTTCCCGCGATGCTCATGGCAACTCCACAGCTTATCAGAGCCTCCAACAGCACTCGTAGCCCTTCATCGTTTCCAGGTTGGATAAGCTTGGCGTTTTGTATTACCAGTTTAGCGCTCATTAAGGCTAGGCTGGCAGCGTATTCGCCGTAATACTCGTCTTTTTCCGCATGTGCCAGCTGCCAGTCCTTTACGGCTGTTAACTTTGCTATTACGTCGCCGCAGCCGCTTATGACGGAGCGCCAGGGTGCTTGCGCTATTATGTCTGTGTCTGCGATTATTGCCAAAGGTGCTTGTGCCATGATGGAGTAGGGTTTGTCGAGTCCTTTGACTGATGCAAGTGGGCTTGCTATGCCGTCGTGGGACAGGGTAGTGGGTACGCTGATGAACGGGATGTCTTGGCGGGCAGAACTTAGTTTTGCAGCGTCTATTTTGGTTCCGCCGCCAACGCCGATGAGCACGTGTGGTTTACACGTTTTTATTTTCTCCTCAACCATTAGAATGTCTTTGAGTGTTATTTTTTCAACGAGAAGAGTGTTCACGTTCATGCCTGTTTGCTTGAGAAGGTTGCCAACTTTTTTTCCTGCGACCTCGCAGCTTTTTGTTCCTGCGATTATCAGGGCTGAACCGCTTAGGTTTAGTCTTTGTGCGACTTCAGTAACGCGTGTTAGTGTCCCTCTTCCGACGATAACCTCTCTTGGAAGCTGTGTATAATGGTAGGGTGAAGACAAATCAACCACTTTTCAATTGTGCAGTCATAAATTCGTGACCTAACACTTAAAACCTTTTTGAATTTAGCAGCTATCTCGTGTCTCTAATGCATGGGAAAGACTATAGCCCCCTTATTTAAAGGGTGAAACAAAGGGCGATGTTTCATTTGATAACTTTAAACTGTTTCAAATCAAATTTGGTTTGCTGTACTGATTATTATTCCGAATGTGGCTGAGTAATAGTTCGTATTTGAATTTCCTAACTTTTTTATGCCAGTTATGGGAAAAGAGCGTTAGAGACAGCTAGATTGGGCGTGAGGAACCCGTTGCATAACGTGCATTACTGGCATAGGGTTGCTTCGCCTAATACTTCGGAGCGAGTTTGGAACAATGGGGCGCAGTTGACCTAGCGGCAAGCCAAGCATGTCCCTCCAGTATCTCCGAAACGCCGCGGTCAACTCGCCCAGCCTTTGTTGCTTTGTCCAAGCAGACTTTTTCGTGCTTCTCGGTGGCGTGACAGTTTTCAAGTTTTCGGAAATGCTATAAATGCCACTGCACCATTTTCCTAACTATGTCGGGAGCTTAACGCAATGGTTTACAATGAGTTAAGGAAAGATTATCTGCTAAATCGCTGGGTCGTAATCGCCACTGAACGCAGTAGAAGACCTACTGACTTCGCCAAACAAAAAGTCGATTCAGATCAAAATGGTGTCTGCCCCCTTTGCGTGGGAAAGGAGCACATGACCCCGCCCGCTGTAATGCTCTACTTGAAGCAGAACGGGGAAATAATAAAAGGCAAGGACACCGACGGTCAGCGTCCCAAGAACTGGCTTGTCCGCGTGATTCCAAACCTTTACCCAGCCTTTGCCCCACCCAGTAACCCTGACGACACAGCACAGATAATGAAGAACGACATCTGCGCCAACGCCATCGGACACCACGAAGTCCTAATCGAATCAGCAAACCACGACGAACATCCAGCAAACGCCCAACTGCCCCAGCTAACTCTCTTAATCAACGCCTACATCGACCGACTCCGCGAGCTATCCGCCGAACCCTACATGCATTATGTTTCAATCTTCCGCAACTACGGTCGAGAAGCAGGCGCTTCGCTTTCGCATGCACACAGCCAGATAATCGCCACGCCAATCGTTCCCAGAATCCCGGCGGAAGAGGTGGCGGCAAGCAATAAATTTTATGATCAACATGGAAAATGCGTTTTCTGCGACATAATTGAGAAGGAAACAAAAAGCCCACGCTTGGTGCTTGAAAACTCGAATTTCGTAGTTTTTGCTCCTTACGCCAGCGTGCATCCCCTCGAATTTTGGATAGTGCCCAAAAAACACGGTGCCAACATGCTTGACTTAAGCAAAGCCGAAATAGGTGCTTTCGCTGAAACATTGAAAACAAGCCTGAAAGCGCTGAAAGACCTCGTAAACGACCCGCCCTACAATTACGCCTTCCATCTCTCCATAAACCGCGAGGCAGAAGACTATTATCATTGGCATCTGGAAGTTTATCCGCGCTTATCCATCTGGGCAGGGTTCGAAAAAAGCACGGGAATGTACATAAACACAGTTAAGCCCGAAACTTCAGCCGCAGAACTCAGAAAAAGCATATAGGCTAAGCCTGCAGAATCTCTTTTTCGTATTCTGGTCTAACTCGTATTATGTCTTCCACGTAAGCCCGCAGAGGCTCGGCAACGCTCCATGCTTGAGCGACACAACCTCTGGGCGTGTGAGGTGCGTCGCCATCAAAGATTTCGCTTAACGTTCCCAGCCCCGCTTCGAAAATTTGCTGCGTGAACAAAGGCAGAAGGAAGTTTTTCAAAGCATACTCAATCTGAAATTCCCCGTGCCCCTTCACTTTAAGGAACGCTGTTGCAAAAGGTCCAAGTAGCCAAGGCCAAACAGTGCCGCTATGGTAGGCTTGGTCTCTGCTTCGCCTGTCGCCTTTGTACACGCCTTTGTACCTTGGGTCATTTTGCGCAAGAGTTCGCAGACCATAAGGCGTCAATAGGTCACGCTGCACCGCAGCCACAACTCGTTCGTTCCTATCGTCGTTTAACATTGTGAAGTCTAAAGCTACGGCGATTATTTGGTTAGGTCGGAGAGATGCGTCAACGCCCGACGCCGTCAATACATCGAATAAGCAGCCGCCTTCGCTGTTCCAGAATTTTTCGTTAAAACTTTTTTGCGTCTCAAACGCCATTTCAGCATAGTTGTCAGCTAGGCTTGCCTCTTCAAACATGCTTGCCAATAGCTGCATCGTTTTTAGCGCGTTATACCACAAAGCTTGGATTTCCACTGCTTTTCCATCTCGCGGTGTAACCCCTTTGCCGTCAACTTCAGCGTCCATCCACGTAAGCCGTGGACCATGCGCAAGCAAGCCGTCGCGGTCCAAGTGTATGCCAAAAGCTGTGCCTTTCTGGTGGCTTTCAACAATTGCCTTCAAGTTTTCCCACAGTTGCTGCTGAACGAACTTGAAGTCGCCAGTGTACTTCAGATACTGCAAAACGGCGTTAACGTACCACAGCGTGGCGTCTACCGTGTTGTAGGCGGGTTCTCCAGACCTGTCTTGAATGAAATTGGGGATTAAGCCCTGTTTGCTGTGGCGCATAAAATCCAAGAGGCTTTTCTCTGCGTCCTTAAGCCGTCCAGTTGCAAGCAACAAACCTGGCAGCGAAACGAACGTGTCTCTGCCCCATGTTTCGAACCAGAAGTAACCCGCCACAACGGATTTTCTGTCGCCAGCACCTCTGACTGTAAAGGCGTCTGCAGCCAACAGAATCCAGTTCAGCCAGTCGCTTGTTGGCACTTCATTGTGTGTGTCGTAAAACTTGGTTAGCAGGTTTTCGTGTTCTTCAATTTCAGAGTTAAGCTGTCCGTTAACATCGTACATTGCGGTGCCAAAAGCATCTAACATTTCATCGCATTCTTGGCTGTTTTCGCTTGCTGCCGTGACTATGGCGAAGTCCTTTTCCCGTTTATGCGGTACTGTCACTTCAAAATACCCTGGCTGGTAACAGTCGTCTGCGCTGCTTTCGCCTCTTGCGGCTTCCTCCCAATAGTATAAACGCTCTATCCATGTTGCTTTCTCTTTGAATCCGCCCATGGTCGAGCGTATCGTGACCGTTGCTTTTGGAGCGTTGAAGGTCAATTCTACTTCTCTGTCGCTTTGCTGTTGGCTGAAGTCCAGCGGGTTTTTCCATCGGTCTACGACTGAGTGAAAATGCCTGCAAGTGAGTAGGGGGTAAACGCGGACCTTGGCTTCAGCAAAGCCCTGATTAAGAACCGTATATTTCACTACCACCGCGTTTTTCTCTTTAGGCATGAAAATCGTTTTTCTAACTTCAACATCCTGCACTTGGTAGACATATTGAGGAAAGGGATTCAGCGCGAAAACCTTTAGGAAAAGGTATCCTCGCGGAAAAATTTTGCCGTCAAACTCGTTGGCGACAAGCGGATAAACGCTGTTGCCCACTGCAACTTCTTCATCAAGCTTTGCAAGGCATACGGTTCGGCCGCTAGGCGGATGCAATGCGGCTATGAGTAAACCGTGGTATTTTCGTGTGTTAATGCCTAAAACAGTTGACGCAGCGTAGCCGCCTAATCCGTTTGTTACCAGCCATTCTTTTTGGATAGTGTCATCATAACGTGAAAGCTTTTCTTGGGTTAGGTTTATGGCTGGCAGTTTCATTTACGGCATCAGCTTAGCTATATTCTTGTGGCGTGGAGCACAGAAATAGTTTGCTACTGGTGTACACTTTGTTCTCAATAAGAGAAGGTGAGGTTTGGTAAGCTTGTACTCGGTTAAGGTTTCCGCATATCCCATGCCCTTGGCGAAGACCAGTTCTGCTTCGTCATACACTTTTAGAAACTCTGGTGAAACCTCTTTTTTCAACAGTCCGACCGCGTCGGTGCCTGTGGTTATTATTTTGTCTGCGAGCTTGCTCATTCCAGAGGGTTCAACGTCCTCCAAGGTGGCGTCGTTGATCACTGGGCCACCCTTCACAACGTAGGTCACTTCTAGCCCCATGTTCTTCAGTTGTTCAACCAGTAACGTGTCAAAAACGATCTCGCCCGCGTTGTCAGCCAGGTAAAGCACCGCCTTAGCTTTCTTCGCTAACTCGTAAGCCGCGTCAATATCGTCAATGACCAGATCTTTTGCGGCTTCTCTGAAGCTTTTTGTCAAAGTTTTGAAGGTGAAATTGTGGCCTGGAATGTCAAACTCCAGTATGTTGCCCACTATGGCGCATAAGCAGGCTTTCTTGAACCGTTCCTGCTGGGTGTAGCCTTTTTCCACAAGTTTTTTTGCGTAAGGCAGCAGTTTCACTGCTTGCTTGTTGCTCTTTTTTTTGCTCCGCTTATAAGGGTCTTCGTTGCCTGTTAGCTCTTTTATCAAGCGGTCTCTTTTCGTGCCTATGTCCGCTGCCACAGTGGTGGGTCTGAACCCTCTGTTTAGCAGTTTTGTAACTTCTTTTATAGCTCGGAAACGCAACGCAGGGTTTGTTGTAGCTTGATACGTTTCTGCGGTTGCCCGTGAAAGCAGGCAAGCGGCGCATTCTGCTTCAACTTTCATAATGCTTCACTTACTGTTTGTGGCATCTGCAAACTCCCGCAGTATGCTATAAGGGTCTTTCGCCTTCACGATGGCGCTTGCAACAAGCACACCTTGAGTTTGCAGCTTCAACGCCACAGCAACGTCTTCACCGTGGCTTATACCTGCACCGCACAAAATATGCGCCTTGGCGTTAACTTTACGGACAAGCTGTATGGTTCGAGTGACTTCTTCAGGTTTAGCCTTGGAAACCGCCACGCCAGACCCGATAAGCTCTGGCGGTTCGATGCTGATTATGTCCGGGTGTAAGTAGGCAACGGCTGCGCTGACCTCAGGGTTATTCGTGCACACGCAGCTAACCAGGTCCTTTTCAGCAGCCATCTTCACAACCGCGTCAATATCCGCAAGTTTCATCTGCCTTTCAGAATGGTTAATCAACGTCCCAACCGCGCCTGCTTCCTTAATTGAATCCACAAGAACCTGCCCTGTATGGCTGCCCGGCTTTATGGGGTCTATGTGCTGAGCGAAGACAGGAATCTCAACGGCTTCCGCCACCTTGCAGATGTCTGCAAACTGAGGCGCCACGACAATGTGCACACCAGTTTCTTTACTTACCTGTTCAGCCTGCTTTGCGAGCGCAACGGCGTTGCGACCTGTGGCTTCCGAGTACGTTTTAAAATTCACAATTATGATAGATGTCTGAAGCTTGGAATTCAAAGGATTATCCACCGATTATGGTTAACCTTGGAACATTAATATCGTTTGCCTTTCGTGCCGCATCAGCGAATCATCAAAAAGAGTTATTTCCGTGAAACACGGGTTTTCGCGGACACACTTGCTGTTTTCATGGCAAGGTCTCCCGTTAACATGCCTACTAACTGTCCGTTTTTAACCATTGCCACACGCTCCATTCCCTTGTCACGCATCACCTTGAGGACATGCGTCATTGATTCACCGTGGTCAAGCGTTATCAGCGGCGTGTACTTGAGTGCTTTTACGAGAGTTTCTTGCGGGTTTCTATTTTTCTCAACTATTTCTTTCAAGACTTCTCTGTCGGTTATCATGCCGATTGGCTTTTGGTTTTCAGTTATGAGAATGGAGGCAGCGCCCTCTTTAAGCATCGCATCAACGAGCGTTGACACGTTTTCTGTAGTTGCGACCTCCACGGTAGGCATCTTCATGCCTGCTTGAGTGCTTATTTCCGAAATTTCTACGCCTCTTTTCCATACGTCACTGAGCATTTCGCTTACTCTTTCGATTGAACTCGGGTCACTCGAATAAAACGTGTCAGTTAGGTAGAATACCGCCTCGGTCTCCATTTCGCTCAAGGACGGTTTCTTAAACATGAAGAGATGTTTGTTGTCGACAACCATCATTGTCAAGTAGCTGATTGGAACATGCTTGATTGCGTAGCGAAGTGTAAGTTTCTGCGCTGTTTCAAGGTTATCCAAGTCTATTGAAGCCATAATTCGACATTTGATGCCTTCCTTGCAGTATTTGCGGAAGGGGTCATTCTCCAAAAGGCTGTTTACGCTTTGTGACGAGGTGATGAAGACTATGTCGTTTTTTGCGGCTTCCAGAACTTTCGTGACTTTTGCCCAAGCTACGTCTGGGTCTTTTATCACGACTGTTTCGCCTATAGGTATCCCGCTTTTCAGCTCGTCAAGTCGTCTTGTGGCGTCTACTGCGCTCTGCCATATTTGAATAAAAAAGGCTTTGAGAATGGAGATGAACATTCTGTCGTTTATCCATAGTCCTTCATCTTCAATTTTTAGAATAGAGGTTTTTTCTTCAATTGGCGCGTACAAAATGGCTTCTTCTTTATCTTTTATTAGAAAGCGGGGGAAAAATCTTGCATCCAGGTTTAGGTGGCGGCAGTTAACATCCGCGTTCGCAGCGGCAAAGTTTTTGCATAGTCGCTCCACTATCTTGAGGTTATCCTCTGAAATGTCGGTTATTATTTGAAATTTAACATTGCGCTTCTGAGTTGGCAGTGTTATTGCATCGAAAATTCCTGCAATGTCCTCTTGAATCAAACCTAGGCTGGTTGTTAAGATTAAAACCTCTTTTTTTGCTTCCTCAATCATGTTCAGCATTTTTGCGTGAATCTTCTTTTTTCCTGTAATGACCGAGAACTTCGTGACTGGCCGCTCAGATTGGGGTGCGCTTATGGCTTGCCAAGTAGACATAAGGCTTTCTTTTTGTTCATTCAAGTTGGCGATTTCACTTTTTTTCGCATTGATGAATGCTTCCAACAGCGTTTCAAAAGGAACTATGGTGAAGCGTGTTGGTCTTTCTATAGTTGCTTCTATGAACCCTTTTTCCTGAAGTTTCTTGAATGTACGATAGGCTTGCACTCTTTCCATTTTAAGCCTTTTAGCGACGAAACTTGTGGATTGAACGCCGCTTTTGGCGAGAAACATATAGACTTGTATTTCCCTTTTTGACAAACCGAGGACTTGGAGAAACTTTGTTATGTCTTTTTCACTCAACCTAAGTCCCCCCCTGAGGAATCCCACTGCGTAGAGTGATAATGATTTCATACGATTAAATATATAACATTTGATGTTTTAACCCTAAAATTGGCACACCAGAGAACATGAAACAAAATCTTTAAACCCTTGTTCACCACACACTCACAGAGATAGTTATTTGGATGCGCGGTCTGCAAACGCTTAGGGAAGCACATGACGGCGGATCGCTGACTTATGGAAGCAAAGTTGGAAGGTAGCAAGTAACGGGTAACGTTCCAACAAAGTGAAGGAGAGCTAAAGGTGGCAACAACTAAAACAATCCTCGTAGTCGACGACGACAAGTCTATACTCAGAACGTTCACTCGCATTCTTCAAAAAAACGGCTATGAAATTGACGCAGCTGAAACAGGAAAAGAAGCCATAGAAAAAGCAGACATCAACCATTACGACTTGGCTTTAGTGGACATCAGGCTTCCAGACATGGACGGAACAGACCTGCTTGCCAAGATGAAAAAACCGTTACAAAACACAATTAAAATTATGATCACGGGTTTTCCATCTTTAGAAAGCGGTGCCAAGGCGCTTGATGAGGGCGCGGACGCTTACTTGGTTAAACCCGTGAAACCCGAAGAATTGCTGGTGCTAATCGAAGAAAAACTGAAAAATACAAAATAGCAATACGAAAACATGTGGTCACTCCTGAACCAAGGCTAATGCATCTTCGTCGTGAGGTAATCCTTAATCATCTGGGCATGTTCAAACGCTAACGTTGCTGGGACCTCGCTTAAGCTGAAAAGCTTGATTTCTTCAATTTCGCTTTCTTGTTTTTTGATTTCTCCGCCAACAACTTTTACTAGTAAACACGCTGGGTGGTAATCGTACGCAACTCCGTCTTGCACTCCTTGCTCGTGGTAGTCTCCAATCTTGGTTGTGATTGCTACGTCAAGCCCTGTTTCCTCTTTAACCTCTCTTACTATGGTCCGCTCCACCTTTTCTCCAGGCTCAACTCTTCCGCCGGGCAGAGCCCAGTATCCCCTGAAGGGCACAGTGCACCTTTTGACAAGCAAAATCTTATCATTTGCGAACGGTATTATGGCTGCTGCGGTTCTACCAGCGAACTTCATTCTCCATTGCTCCTTAACATTGTTAGCTATGAGGTGACTTTCAGACGCCACCTGATTACTATGGCTAACATAAAAATTGTGATGCCTGAAATCACCACCAATGGGCCAGGAACGACGTTGAAGTAGCTTGACATCAATATGCCAGAAACCGCGGAAATCGATCCGAATATGGCGCTCAACGTGTAGTATCTGGACAGGTTAGTGCTTATGATTTTTGCAGCGGCGGCAGGTGTCACCACCAAAAACCCGACCAGCAAGGTTCCAGTGATTTGGATGCCTATAGCCACAGTGAGAGACACAAGCAAAAGGTAAAGCAGGTTTATTCGGGCAACGCTGATGCCTTTTGAAGTAGCCAACTCCTCAGAAATCAAGCCCAGAACTATTTTTCGATAGATAAGCTTCGTCAAGAAAATCACGGCAACAGAAATGAGCACCGCAGCCGTCGCTTCCGTAAGACCAACCGCGGTTATGTCCCCGAACAAGGCTTCTTCAAGTGCATCCAAATTGTTTCCGAAAAGCAGGATGCCTATCGCCAACGCCAGCGTAAACGTGGCGCCCACGAGCGTTTCAAAGGACAGCTTGGTGATTTTGCCCAGATGCCAAATTAAGACGGCGGAAATGAAAAGAAACACAAATCCGCCAATGAGAGGGTTAAAACCTAAAAGGACTCCCAAGGCGAGGCCTGGCAGGGCGACATGGGATAGCGCGTCGCCGACGAGAGCCATCTTTTCAAGAACCATGATTGAGCCGAGGTAGCCAGCGGAAACCCCCACGGCTACAGCCACCACCAAACTGAATATTAACGTTTCAAGCATGGATGTCACCGTATTCTTTGCAGATGGGTTCTCCGTAAATCAGCTTCTGCGTGGCTGGGTCCATTACATCTTTGGATTTGCCGAAGAACACCATGCATTTGTTCAGAGCCAACGCGTAGTCCGAGTATTCCCTGACTATGTGCAGGTCATGAGAAATCAGAAGCAGCGTTATCTCGTTTTTCGCGGTGAGGCTTCTCAGCATCCCGTAGATGGCTTCTTCGCTGTCCACATCCACGCCGCTTGTAGGCTCATCAAACAGCAGAGCATCAGGCTTATCCACTATCGCCCAAGCGATAAGAATTCTGCGCATTTGCCCTCCTGACAAAGTCGCAAGACTCTTGTCTACAACCTCTTCGCTGTTTAGCCCAACCGCGGCGAGAACAGCTTTGATGTCCTGCACTGACTCATTTTTAAACATCAAAAATTCCTTCACAGAAATGGGTATGTCCCGAACCGCCAAGATTTGGGGAACATAGCCGATTTTCACTTTTCCTTTCCACTCGATTTTTCCGCTGTACGGCACAAGGTTCAGCAGCGCCCTGAACAGGGTTGTTTTCCCCGCGCCGTTGGGTCCAACTATGGCTAGCGTGACGCCGCGCTTAATTTTGAAATTTAAGTTATTTAGAATTGGCTGATTTGAAATTTCAACGGTTAGGTTAGACACGTTCAAGATGTAATCAGCGTTATTGTCATCTGTTGCCATAATTCATCTCTGCCGCTTATAAGCCATTTAAGAGAGATAGGCTGGATGCAATAAATCTTTTGAGTAATTATCTGCAATGTTACTTTTTTTGGCTCTTAAGAGGATTCTTTCTGGTTTTCAAAAGTGACCCTTTTTCCGCTGGCACGAAAACTGCTGCGGCGATGGTTGTTGTCCACAAGCCGTTCTTGTCTCCTGTAGCTGATTGGGTTATGTTGGCTGTCTTAATTATCATGCCGCTGGTTTTGAAAAGCTGTTTTCTCTCGTCCCAAGCGGTTTCTGGGTCGAACTGGATGCCCATGGTGGTTGCAAGCATTGTTGCGGCCAAGTCTTCCGCGTAGTCTCCAGCCGCCTCGTCCGTTTGCCCATGAGAGTGATGCTCAGACAAGTAGCCGTACTGGTTTTTGCCAGAGGGGATAGCTACGCCTATTGACGAAGCGACTAAGCGGTGCGGCTCGTTGGTTGCGTTTCGGGCTAAAACCACAAAGGTGATTTCGCCTGGCTGCACCATTTTCAAGCCTTGTTCTCTTGAAACCATTTTGCATCCTGGGGGCACTATGCTTGAGACATTCACCAAGTTGCAGTAGTGAATGCCCGCGTTTCTTAAAGCCAACTCGAAAGATTGGAGTTGCTCTTTGTGTTTGCCTACGCCTTTTGTTAGGAAGAAGTATTTCGGTATCATTTGTTGCATCGCAGATACGAATTGCAGAATGCATTTATTAGCCTTTTGGGCTAAAAGGAGGCATCTTTTGATGTTGGAGAATAACTCCAGCAATTATGAGATTTTTGTTTCAGACAAAAGATGGTTATTCTTTTGGACGGAAAAAACTGATTTTATATTATTTAATTATCGTTTAAGAACATAAAAGTAACCATGGAGATATCTCCCGAAGACCCAACTTAGAATTACAAGTGCTGCGGAAACATTTCCGACGCCGAAGCTTACGCCCACCGCTAAACCTTCTGGAAAATTATGGATAGTAATAGCTATGACAAACAACCAAACCCGCGACATTTTTGAAGGAGGTCCTTCGGGACCCAAAGCCGGATGTAAGTGTGGCACAAAACGGTCAATCAAATGCAAAACCAAAGCGCCTAGTATTATCCCCACTACAACAATCCATGGACCGCCCAAATCTATGGCGGGCACAATCAAACTAAATGAAGTGGCTGCGAGCATGATACCGGCTGAGAAGCCTAGCATTACGTCCAGCAGTCTATCAGAAATTTTCTTGGTGAAAAGTACGGGTAATGCTCCTGCGCCAGTTGCTAAACCCGCAGCTAAGCTCGCAATGCAACCAAGCCAAATTAAATCCCAGCTCATGTGAAACACCTAAACGCAGGAATTATTTGAAATTTTCTTTGGATATAAAAAGATGAGAATTTGTGGATAACACCACGCAAGGTGGTTTACTGCCAACACAGCGTGTGCCCACATCATAAAAAGTAATCGTAATTTTTGTTTTAGGCTTTCAGTCTCTCAGCTAGTCTGCGGCAACTTGCTTTTGTGTGTGAGCAACGCGTTTTTGATGGCTTCTTCAACGTTGGTGCCTGGTTTGGCTTGCATGTAGATTATGTTATATTGCTTCAGGATTTCAGATGCTCCGATTCCGAGTTCGTTGGCAATCACCACTTCCACCCCGTCATCAATTAATGTTTTAATTGCGATGGGTCCAGCTCCGTGGGAGTAGGATAGTGCAGGGTTCTCCAGTACTTTTACGCTGAGTATTTTTTCGTCTTCAGCGTCAACTACAGTAAATGTTTTAGCTCTGCCAAAAACATTTGATACAGCATCCTCTAAGCCATTCGTTCCGTTTGTTGCGACGGCTATTCTACGTTTTGTCATGAATATTTCATCTTCTCCCAGTTTTTAACTTCCTTAATGTGTTACGCGTTCATTTTGTGGTTGTCGTTATTTTTCAAGTTTTGCTTTTAAGTCTTCGATTCTGGCTTTGATGTCGTCCATTTCTTTTTCAAGGTCGGCTTTCTCTGCAACTAAGTCTTCGTGATAGTTCTTCAAGGCTGCAACTCCCTGCTCTGGCGTCTGCTGTTGTGTTACTGGCGAATATGCTGGTGGGTAAGCGGGTTGGACAATTGCGGGTGGTGGGTAAACGTACAAGCCTCTTCCCCATCCTCTGCCGAAACCTCGGCCCCGGCCTCTTCCGAATCCTCTGCCGTATCCGCGGCGTGGGTTCATGTATCCGGGAATTGAGTAGCCTGCGCAGTAGCCTGCGGCTCTTCCCGTCATGGGTCCAGTGCCGTTGGGGCCTGTTTTGTCTCCTGTGGGCATGTTTTTTGTTTCACCTCTATTTTGTGTTTATGCACAATTTACATTTATTAGATAGTGCACAAAAATATATAAGAGTTACGGAACGATTATAGTACAACTGATTGAAATGCCCTGGAGAAGAAGATACAGACAAGGAAGAAGAGGACGATTCCCAAAACCGATCAGCATACAGGATCCTCCGTCAGTGGACACTTTTTCTCCATCCCCACAGACAGACCCGTCCCACATCCTCATCGAACTAGCAGAAATAGAAGCTCTTAGGCTTGTCGACTTAGAAGGTCTTTCTCAGGAGGAAGCTGGGGAAAAAATGGGTGTATCCCGAGGAACCGTGTGGCGGTTTCTACAAAGTGCCAGAAAAAAAACGGTTCAAGCCTTAACCGAAGGAAGACCCCTACAGATCACAAAAGACCAATCAAACAAAGTAACTTAAAAATAGGTTGAAACTGCAATTAACATTTCGAAAATGCTAAATTGTTAATTAAATCGCGCGTGCTTCAGAGGAAAAACTGAATGCGATAATATCTCACAAAGAATCAAGGCTTTTCAAACCTTTCTACAATTACTTTGAAACTTAGTGGTATTTCTTCAACGGGTTTCGTTGATCCGTTACTATCTTCACGTACTTAGGAACGATTAGGCCCTTCCAATCTGCTTTGTTGGCAAGGTGATGAGCTTTCAACAATAGCTCTGATACATGAAGCAGGTAGATCATTGCTTTGTCCTGAGGCGTCTCGATCTTTAGCATCTGCTTAAAACTCAGTTGCTCGAGCACTCGACGGATTGGACGCAGAGAATTGCCATGGCAAGATATAGCCACGTTACCCGGGTTGTGTCCAAGCCACTCTTCAAGTTGCACTAGAAACGAAAGTGTTCGCTTTTCAACCATCTTCAAACTTTCTCCATCTGGAGCTGCAAAGTCGTAGCCGCGGTGAACCTTGGCAAACCATTCAGGTCTTTCCATCTTAACTTTACTCTTGCTTTTGCCTTGCAGCAAGCCATAACAGCGTTCGATAAGACGATCATCTATGAAGACTGGAACAGGAGGGTGAGCTTCAAGTACGATTTCAAGAGTTTTCCGAGCTCGCTTAAGATGCGAGGTGAAAGCATAATCGATTCGGTACCGCTTAAGTTGCTCAGCGATCTTCTGTGCCTGCGCAAGTCCCTTTGAAGTAAGTTCGGAATCACGCCAACCCGAGAATATGCCACGACTGTTATCAAAAGTCTCAGCGTGTCTGAAAACAAACAATTTGCAACTCATCAAATCTCACTCGAAACCATCGCCCGAATATTTCTTCTTACTAACGAAAGAGAAAAACAAATCATGTTTTGACCTACTCGCAATTATAGCACGTTCACAGCCATTAACAGGTGTTTTTTAGTTTAAGCCTAGCCTTTTCTACCCTTATTTTGAACTCCTGGAAACTTAGAGGCTTTTCCTCTTTACCATGCTTGTATTTGGGCATTAAAACCTCTCCACCACAAAATTATGATGGACTCAATATCCTAGGTATTACGTCTTTTCCATTAAAAGCTTTGCTCTTTTCTGAGTAGCTACTCAAAAAGTGGCACCCATTATTATCATATGATATACTAATAGCGCACACACACAAACATTAACACTGACAAATGCTATGGAATCCCATTCTGGAGTTGGCTTTTTTCGTTTGAGGGCAGCCCTAGAGTTCATTGACAGACTGGAACTCTTTTGCATAGGATTAAACTCACCTGGAGAGCATAGCAGCCACTCAGAGGCTTAAAGCCTTCTCAGGGAGTTCAGGGTTCATCAAAAAATCTCAGGGCTAGTGTGCTTCTTTTTAACTACTGAGCCAAGACGCACATAGTATCAGGGTAACTTTTTGAAATATTCTGGTTCATGGTAGCCAATCAGGGCATCAATCAATCTTTTTCTTTCCGCTTGCTCTGACGCCTTATTCTTATCTGATGGTTGTCTCGGATACCATAAACCATCCTTATTCTCAGCTTTTCCCTGGTATCTGAGGCTGTTTAAAACATCATAGACAGCTGTCCTTTCGACACCTAACTTTTTGGCAAAGTCGGCAGCTCTTATTCCATGCGGAAACCGTTGTAACAATTTATACGCTTTGTTCAGTTTTTCCATGCTTTTCCCATGCGTCATTGTCACAACAGAAGAAAAAAGTTCAACCTAATAAGTATGTTGAACTCGGGTGGAAAAATGAGAAAACAAAATGAAAGAATATCCACGCGATTGACAGACCATGAAAGGCAACAGATTGAGCAGCTGGTTGGAAAAGGAGAGTTCAAGAATCTGAGTAATTTTCTGCGATGTGCTATAGAGAGGCTCCTGGAGAACACATAGGAGAGCTGACATTGAGTCACGAACTTGAAGATAACATAGAAAGAAGGGCGCGGATCCTTGCCAAAATGCGGCAGTACCCAAATGGTCTTCCATATACTAAACTGGTAGCCATGATTATGAAAGAGTTGGGATACAACCTCAGAGGAGCCAAAGAAAAAGTCAAGGAACTGCACTATATGGGAGACATCACGGAAAAGAGCCTCTATTGGTTCCCTGCAGACGCACTCAAGGGAGAAGAAGGAAGACGAAAGGTGACAAAAGCAAGTGTGCAAGAGGAGAATACAAGTCAAGAAGAGACTTAGTCACGCACACATGCAACCACGCGCACGCAGATATATGCTCTCACACACGCATGTTTTAAGGCGAATTTTTTTGCCGCCGACCTGTTCTGAGTGCATTGCATGGCTTGTTCGTTACCTTAAAGGAAAGAAACCCAGAATAACCAGCGACCACAGCTTGTGAAGATTTTCAGGAGAGGTGAGAATTAAACGCAGTGTCCTGAATGTTGCTCTAGGCGTCTATACAGGGATGGCGTGAGATATCTCACGGATGCACGTAGTATTCAGCGATGGCTTTGCAGAGATTGCGGCTACCGTTTCAGTGGTGGACAGTTCAGGAATAACGCCTATAAGAATGTTGAACAAACTACTGATAGCCATTTAGGCGTCTTCATAAGGGCGAAAAAAATGGACACCACAGCAATATCTAAGATTGCTGCGGGAGATGCGAAAGAAAAAGGGCTACTGCTACAATTCGCTTTCTACCTGAACAGAGAAGGAAAAGCCGATGGCACTATTAGGACCTACACTAATTACCTGAAAAGACTAGCCCGACATGCAGACTTAGACGATCCTGAAAGCGTCAAAGAGTACCTGGCGAAGATCCAAAAGGCTAAAAACACCAAAGCAGCCTACTGCGTTGCCTACACTGTGTTTCTTTCATGGCAGGAGAGAACATGGAAGCCTCCGAAATACTCATCCCGCTCTCCGATACCTGAGTTCCTGCCGACAGAGGAGGAAATAGATCGGCTCATAGCAGGAAGTGGACCAAAGACCGCTATCATTCTGCAGACACTCAAAGAGACGGGCATGAGAATAGGAGAGTGCCTCAGCCTGAAGTGGACTGCACTGAACGAAAAAGCCTGCACTCTGACTTTGAACACTCCTGAAAAGAACAGTCTCCCCAGAATATGCAAAGTATCGCCTAAACTGATCATGATAATGCAGTCTCTGCCTAGGACACATGAAAGAATCTTTGGAGCCACAAAAGCAAAGGATGCACAGAGCAACTTCTGCAGAGCCAGAAAAAGGATCGCTGCGAAAGTTGGGAACCCACGTCTAGCGAAGATCCACTTTCACCTGATACGTCACTGGTTTGGAACGATGGAGTATCATAAGAAGCCTGATCCTGACCATGTTAGAAGGAAGTTAGGTCACAGGAGCCTGCAGTCAACACAGATATACATTAACACGGAGCAGGCGCTGTTCTCAGGCAGCGTTAACGAATATCATGTCAAAGTGGCTTCAACAGTTGAACAGGCAAAGGCTCTGATAGAGGTAGGCTTTGAGTACGTCACTGGAGAATACGATGACGGCGGAAAGATCTTCAGGAAGCGAAAGTGATGGCAGGACACCATAGAATTTGTAAAAAAACCACAGAATTTATTAATTCAGCCCTAATGCTTAAGGTGTAAAGGCGGTCAAAAATGTCATTCGCGTCCAAACTCAAAAGTGCCGGAATCCAAACGTTAGCGCCAACTGTTTTTTACGGTGCAGTTGGCATAATTTTTCTCGTGTTGCTGCCGTTTGCCAATTTCCCGCCTCACGTTGGTTTGACTGGCATACTCAGCATAGTGACCGCATACGGCATTCTAAAGAAAAGGTTCTGGGCGTTATGGCTGGTTGTCGCCGTGTTCGCCGTCGCCACCACATTTTCCCTGTACACGCTATCCATTGAAGGGTTCACCAACTGGATTATTGGCGCAAGCATGGTCGTCTACGCCGTGCTAACATGGCTCGTCACACTTTACATCGTGCTAAAAAGAAAACCGTCCGAAGCCTAAGCCATACTTACAAGGCGCCTTTCAAAAGACCAACAGTAACCTCTTCATCCGCATCAACAAACTGCTGATTCGCTGGAATCTCAACGAAACCGTCAGCCTTAGCCAACGTTGTTATAGCTCCTGAAGCACCCGTTTCCACAGGCTCAGCCACAAGCCTATCCGCATTCTCACGCTTCAGCCTAACCATGACAAACGTTCTTCTGCCTTTAGCTTGAAACATCCTCTTAG
>Ga0315535_1000485_pt1 | contig 28124 bp, 19 predicted proteins | sample SalMarSW160220MG_2_FD_203092 | JGI IMG/M metagenome (GOLD analysis project Ga0315535, IMG submission 203092) | Salt marsh sediment microbial communities from the Plum Island Ecosystem LTER, Massachusetts, United States - Salt Marsh Sediment SW1602-20 ... | reverse complement strand
GTCGCGCGAGATCGCCGCCTCGCCGCTGGTTCCGCCGCCGGGCTGACCGGTGGGTGTGATCGAGACCATCTGTGTGATGCCCGCCTGGCGGTCACGGCGGAAGACGTCGGGGAACCTCCCGTCATCACCCGGGGCCAGGTTCGAGGCGGCCGATTCGAACGCGACGTAGCGCCCGTCGGCGGAGATCGAGGGACCGCTACCCGGGCCGTTGGCAGGCCCGCCATCCTGCGTCACGCTGATCCACTCGGTGCGCGCGGCGGCGATGTCGCGCACGAAGACCTGCGTTCCCGGACCGGTCTTCTCGTTCACCAGCGAACCGCCGCCATCGGACACGAACGCGACCATGTTGCCGTCGGCGGAGATCGACGGCGCAGTGCTCGAGCCGGACGCCGACAGCCCGTTGGTGCCCACCGACACCAGCGCGGTCTGCTGCGTGTCGCGGTCGTAGCGGAACACATCCGGGTTCGTCCGCGCGTCGGTGCGCACGATCCCCGCGTTCTGTGACGTGTAGGCGACATAGCGGCCATCACGAGATACCGATGGGGCGCTGCTCACGTCCGCAGCGGCGCCCGTGACCTGGCGGCTCACGATCTCGGTGGCGCCGGTCCGGCGATCCCAAGCGAGCACGAGCGATCCGAGCGAAGCCGCGAGTGACGTCGACGGCGGCAGCCAGGTGAAGGCGACCACGTTCCCGTCGGCAGAGATCGACGGCTGGCCGGCGGAGCCACCCCCGGATGCGCGCGGCGGCAGCGGGACGATGATGGTGGTCGAGGACTTGCGGTCACGGACGAACACGGCCGGGCTGGGCGGCTTGACCCCGGTGCCGGCCAGCGCGACCAGATCTGTCGCGACCGACGTGAACGCTACGTAGCGCCCGTTGGCCGAGACCGAGGGGTCGGTGGAGCCGCCGTCGGCGAACCCGCCGCCCACGCGCTGCGAGACGAGCGTCGTGGTACCGGGTGGCGGCGGCAGGACGGCCCCGGGCATCGGATCGATGCCGCCGGCGGCGGGCGCCGTGGGTGCACCGACCGCGATCGCCGGCGTCAGCAGCACCAGCGCCAGAGCCAGAGCAGCAACTCGGCCCCGACCGGGCCTCAAGGCCGCAGGTAGCCGGACCAGAAGACGGCTGGATCGCACGTACCGGCGCTCGTGCAGCTGAGCGAGAGGTTGAGGCTGTCACTCGGCGCGATGACGATCGGCGTCACGAAGTGCAGATCGTAGTCGCGGAAGTTCTCGAGCCGAAGCTGGATCAGGCCATCGTTGTTGCGCAGGACGACCAGCGCGCCGTCGGCACCGTTGGGGTTCGAGAACACGAAGTCGGTCACGAACAGCGTGCCCTTGGGCTGGTAGGTCTTGTGCGTGGCGTCGAGCCGCCCGTCCACCGGGTTGCCCAGACCGGGGATGAGCGTGCCCGGCGTCGGGGCCGGCGTGGGCGCGGCGCTCGCACCGGGTGGCGAAGAGGCGCCGCCACCCGATGACGAGGCCGGTGTCGGCGTCGCGCCGCCACCGCCGTTGGTGGGCATCGTGGGCAGGCCGGCCGCCCCGAGCGCGCCATTGACGTCGTTCTTGAGGCTTGCCAGGGGCGATGCCACCGCCTCCGACGCCGCCGTCTCGATCGAGGGCTTGAGCAGGAACAGCCACGCGAGCACGAGCAGCACGAGCAGGGCGATGAGCGCGATCAGCGCCTTGAGGAACCACGGCGGCAGCATCGACTCCTGGAGCAGCGTGCCGTCCAGGGTGATCGGCGGGCCGCCCTCGGGCCGTACGAACAGCTGGAACGCGCGGGTCTTGGGCTGCCCGCGCCAGAAGCGCTTGACGGGGCTGACCCGGACCTTGGCGAAGCCCGCCATGCCGGGCTCGACGACGACCGCCGGCGGCTTGACATCGAACTTGACCAGCCGGTCGGCATCGGTGCCCTCGATCTCCGCGTTCAACCGGACGTTGCCCCGGTTGTCGACCGCGAGGTCGTGGCTGCCCGACCGCGAGCCGCGCGACGTCCGCGGGGCAAGCTCGGCGAACGGCTCCTGGAAGCTGCCGACCTGGACCGAGCCCTCCTCGACCGCCGACCCGGCCGGATCCTCGCGCGATCGAGCGCGCACCCCGAACGGCACCAGGCCGGATGGCGTGGTGGCCGCCCGCGGTGGGCGGAAGGTAACCCTGGCCGTGCCCTCGGCGCCCGGGAAGAGCGAGATCGTCGCGGGGTCCGCCGACGCCCAGCCGGCGGAATCGCCCAGGACGTCGAGCGCGAGCTCGTCGACGACGGTCCCGGTGTTCCGCACCCGGACCTCGACCGAGACTTCCTGTCCCGGCTCGACCTCGACGGCCGGGGTGACCAGCGTGACGGAGGTTCCCACGAGCGTGAGTGTAACGGTGCGCCGCACGGTCGAACAGGTGAGCCCTCCTGCGCGGCCGGGCCCGCGTGGCGAGGTGATCGGGCAACACCATGTGCCCGTTAAGCCTGCGTTGACTGGACGCTGAGTGCCCGCAGGTAACGTCCGGCGCACGCTCCCGGGGCAGCGCCTCCGGCCCGTCGTCGGGCCCTCGGGACCGGATGGAGATGACCGATGGTTGCTGAACCGATCCCCTTCAAGGCCCCGATCCCCGTCGCCGTCCGTGCGACCGATCCGTTGTCGCGAGCCGGCATCACGAGCCAGCTCCGTCGCGCCCAGGGGTTCAGCGTCGCGGGCAGCGACGACCTGCCCGATGAGGCGGTCGCGCTGGTCGTCGCGGAGGACGTCGACAGCGACGTCCTGGCCGAGATGCGCGCGCTGCGCGGGCGGGGGATCCGCCGGATCGTGCTCCTCGTGTCACGGGTCGACGACCGAACCCTGCTGGCCGCGGCCGAGGCCGGCGTCACGGGTGTCCTGCGCCGAAGCGAGGCGACCGCCGGCAACCTGGCCGCGGCGATCCGCTCGGCCGCCGCGGGCGAGGGCAGCCTGCCCCCGGACCTGCTGGGCCGGCTGCTGCGCCAGGTGGGCCAGCTCCAGCGCCAGGTGCTGTCGCCCCGCGGCCTTACCTTCACGGGCCTGACCGAGCGCGAGGTAGCGGTCGTGCGGCTGCTGGCCGACGGCTACGATACGACCGAGATCGCCCGCAGCCTGTTCTACTCCGAACGAACGGTGAAGAACATCATCCACGACATCACGTCGCGACTCGAGCTCCGCAACCGGACCCACGCAGTGGCGTACGCGATCCGCGAGGGCCTGATCTAGCGTGCCTCCGATGCGGGCACGGCGGGGGTCGCCGTTCGACTCCGCCGAGCGATCCGCGATCCTCGACCGGTTCCGGACCGCATGGCAAGCGCGCGAGGCGGCGAGTGACGCGGCAGACGAAGCCGCCGCCGAGCTCACGAGGCAGGAGATGGCCGCCGCGGCGGTGGCGTACGTGGATGCGGTCCCGATCCTGCCCCTGTCGCGCTCGCCGCTGACGGACAGCCTGTTCCAGACCTCCCTGGACACGTTCGGCATCGATGGGCTGTGGTGGGCGTATGAGTACGACTACCGGCCGTACGTCGAGCCGCCGCGCGATCTGTTCGCGTGGACCGGCGCCATGAAGCTGGACGGCGCCATCCCCACCTGGTCGCTCAAGACGCTGATCGGGCCGGAGGTTCCATTCGTGCTGCCGCGGATCCTGGCCCACCCAGCGCTGACGGCCGTCGTGTCGTCGGTGCTGGTGGGCGAGCACATCGGCTTTCCGATCGTGTACTTCGCCGATCCCCAGCCACCAGATCTGGAGCGGGTCGATGACTGGGGCCATGGCTTTCACTCGTACGTCCGCCCGGACGGCACACCCACCAGCGCGCACAGCATCGAGGACGACGGTGAGAAGGACTTCGAACTGGCACCGTGGCTGGACCGCGGACGGCTGCTGTGGATCGCGCCCGGCGACGAGTCGCTGACGCTGCGCCACGGCACGGACGGCTGCCCCTACCTCGACCTGCCGGGCGAGCACCGGCGACGCTACGTGCAGACCGGTCGCACCTGGCTCGCATGAGCCCTCCACGGCCGAGCCGTCGACGGCCGGGTCAGCGACTCCCAGTCTGCGCGCCCCGACGCCGCCTCGGCCGACGGGCCGGTCTGGGCACCGTCGTGTCGGCCCCGGACGGGTGCGGGACCCGGGCCTGGGAGCCATTGGGCAGAAACACGCGGACGCCGGTCGGGTCCCCGACGAAGATCGGCATGTCCAGCAGCATCGCTCGCGCGGCAAACCACCGCTGACAGGCCGGGCACATGGGCTTCGATGAGGCGAAGTACTGGTCGCTCGTGCCGGCCGCTCGCTTGCGTTCGGAGTGCGAGCTCTCGTAGATCCCCTCCAGCTCCCTGGGGTCGAAGACGTGGGACGCCGGCTCGTACCCCGCTTCGAGCCCCTCAGCGCGGACGCGCTCCGAGGGTTCCGCGCCGGCACCGCCATAGCCGCTCTTCTCGGGTACAGCGTCGGGTCCGGCGGCGACGTTCTTCCGGCTCTCGACATCAGGCAGTCCGGCAAACAGGTCCGACGCCCGTCCGATCCCTTCCTCGTACTCAGGCAGGTCGAGCGATGTCACCGCCGCCGGATCGATCTCGATCTCACCCACGTCGCCCCCGAGCATGTCCAGCCGCTGATCGTCGACCAGCCGGGTGAGCTCGGCCTCCTCGGCCGGGCTCAACGGGGTGCCCGGTGGCCGATCGCTGCCGGGCGCCAGCCGCTCGCCGAGCGGCGACTCGGGTTGGTTGCCGGTCGGAGCGGCGCGGCCCGCGCCGGGCCCGCCGGTTGCCGCGGCTTCGCCCGGGCCGCCGGTCGCCCCGGCCGCCCTCGCGGGCTCGTACCAGACGGCCTTCGGGTCGCCGTCGCCCAGGCGGACCAGCGGCTCCGTGCCACCGGGTGAGTGCGCCTCGACCATCCCGCGGTACGACTTCTGGCCACCCGGCGCGTGGAACGTCTCGGGCGCGTCCACCGACCAGCCCGTGACCCCACCATGCATCACACCCGCATCGGCCGCCAGCAGGGCGGCCTTTGCCTCCTGGTACTGCTGCGGCGTGAGCGGCGAGCCGTCCCTGGCCCGAATGTCGAAGATGTCGTGATCGCCGGTGAAGGGCAGCTCCCCACCAGGCACCAGCCCGGTGTTGATGACCGTGCCGTCGGGCTCGATCCGGATCTTGCCGGCGTCCTGGAGCGCCTGCATGTCCGTCTGATAGACAGCAAACTCCTCCTTGCGCTGCTTGATCCGCTGGTCGATCTTGTCCTGCGTCGACTTCGGCAGCGACTCGAAGTCGGGCGGCCGGTGCGGCTCCACGACGGCCGGGTCGAAGAAGCCGACCTTGCCCAGGGCCTCGGGCTTGCCCAGGCCGATCAGGACGTCCGTCTCGTTGATCGTCTTGGCCTTGACCTTCTCCGGCTTGGGCAGTGCCGTCCCTTCGCGCAGCATCGGCTCCGCGTGGGGCGTGGTGGGCCGGATGTCGACGATGACCCCCTGCTCGGCGCATACGGCCTCGATCCGCCGGACGTTGGCCTCGGGCATGCCGTAGCGCTGGGCCAGGTCGGCGTCGGTCAGGGTCCGCCCGACGTCGTCGGCCGAGGGCCTGCCGCGCGGGGCCGTGTCGCTGCCGGCATCGGCCAGACTCTTGGCCTCGGGCTCGGGAACGTCCGTCGCGAACGGCTCTGCCGATGCCCGTCCCTTGCCCTCGCGCTTGGTGGGCGGGCCCTCGAGCTCGCCGGGCCGCTTGGTTGGAGCGTCGGGATCGATCGGCTCCCGGGCACCCGGGAAGTTGTCGGCGATGGGGCCTCCCGGCTCCATGTGGAACTTGTCGTCGAAGAAGCGGTGGTACTCGTCGATCGTCTTGAACTCGTGACGCTCGAGGCTGCCGTCGGGTCCGGGGCGCTCGATGAAGTACGGCTTCTCGGCGTTGGGGTCATACCCGTAGGTCAGCTTCTCGGGGCCCGCCTCTGTCATGTAGTGGAGCTCCTCGGACACCTTCTTGCCCGTTCGGAGAGACTCCGCTGCGACCCCATTGAAGTCGCCGCCCTTGGTTCCCCCGCTCGGCCAGCGCTCGAGCTCCGCCGTTGCCTTGCCCGGTCCCTCGATCGGGTGGCTGTGCGCCTCGTAGACCCACTCGCCCCGACCCAGCTGCTCGGGGCTGAGCAGGTCCTTGGCCCAGTTGGGGTTGTCGCGGCCGAGCGAGACCGACCCGCGATCGCCCTGGACGATCACGTACTCGCCGGTGACGTCGTTGCGCAGCAGGGCAACCTCCCGCGCCGGGTCGCTCTGGTGGAAGGCCTCGAACGCCTCGATGTTGGCGGCCCGATCGGTCAGCTGGTCGTCGGGCAGCTGGGCGACGGATCCATCGGGCAGATCCGTGATCACGGCATCGTCGGCCGCCGTGTGCACCTCACCTCCGGTGCCCTTCTCGCTGCCGGCAGTGGCGCGCCCCTCGGGCTCGGCGGCTCTCCCCTCGACGCCGACCTCGGAGGCCCTGGGCTCGGGCGCGGCGCTGTCGGGCAGCTTGCCACCCTTGGTGACATCGGCCCCGTTCGCCTCGGGCGGCAGATCGCCGGCCAGCGCCTTCTCGGCCGCGGCGTCCGGCACCCCTTCCGGGGGCAGGTCGAGCGGCTTGACCTCGGGTGGCTGCGTGTTGGGCTCGGGCATCCCGGCCCTTGGCTCGCCGGGCTCGCTCGGCAGCTCGGACGGCGCCGTGGCCTCGACCTTGGGCTCCCCAGCACCGGCGGGGATCGGGCCGCCTTCGACCCTGGGCTCGCCCTTGAGCGCGCCCTTGATCTTGCCGAAGGCGGCCCCGCCCAGGTCCTTGGCGCCCTTGATGCCGACGCCCATGCCGGCACCCATCGCCCCGGCCTGTCCGGTGGCCTTGAGGATCTGCCCCCACGGGTCGTCGCTCTTCCAGGTGTTGTCGTCGAGCATCGACCCCACGAACGCCGAAGGCATTCCCTGGACGGCGTTCTCGATGGCCTCCTCCATGGCCTCCTTGACCCACACCTTGACCGCGCTCTCGGTGACCTTCTCGGCGCCCTCCTTGGCCACCTCCTTGGCCATCTGCGCGGCGACCGCCTTCTCGAGCGCCTGCATGACGCCCTTGCCCAGGCCGGCCGTGAGCCCCGACACTGCGGCATCGACCGTGCCGACGGCGAGATCCACGCCCGCCTCCTCCCACGAGTAGGCGGCGCCCCGCAGCTGCGACTTGATCGCCATCGTGGAGGCGGCGGCGGCAACCGCGCCGTAGATGGCGGCCACGACCGGCCCCGCCGTGCCCAGGGTCGCCACCGTGACCGCGATTCCGGCGATCGCCGCGCCGACCTGGGCCGCGACGTCCGCGTAGGCGTCGATCTGCTCGCGCTCCTCCTGCTGAGCCGCGAGCGTGCCGCCGTAGTTCATCTCGAAGTTGGCCTTGGCGGCGACGAGGCCGGGGTCCTTGGCCATGTCCGCCGGCGTCATCCCCGGGTGAGCCTTCTGGAACTCGTCCAGCGTCTTGTCGTAGTCCTCGGCGCGCTTGACGGCGTCCTCGAGCTGCTCGGCCGTGTTCATCGGATCGCCACCCAGGGCGAACACCTGCCCGATGGCCCCGGTCTCCTCGAACGCCTTGCGCTCGCGGAGCATCGTCTTCATGCCCTCGAGCAGCTGGCGCCGCTTGGCCGGATCCTTCTGCTGCGCGAGCTGGCGGGCGAAGGTCTCCGGATCGCCGTACTTGAGCTCGTGGCCGATGTCGAGGTCGTCGCGACCCGACAGGTCGCCCAGGATGTCGTCGTCAAGGGTGTGGCCCGGGTGCTTCTTGGCGTACGCCTCACGGAGCTTCTTGATCTCCGCCGGCGTCTTGCCCTTGAGCACCTCCCTGATCTTGTCCTCGTCGGTCCCGATGCCGGCGGTGGCGTAGTACAGCTCCTGCTCGTCGGACAGCTTGCCACCGGCAGCCACCAGGTCCTGGATCTCGAGCTGCGAGTAGCCCGACGTCTCCTCGTTGATGAGCTGGTCGAAGGTCTGGCTGCCGCCCGTGGTCTCCGAGTAGGCGGACCGCAGGTCGCCCATGTTCTGCTGCGCACGAGCCTTGATCGCCGCGTCCTTGTTGCCGATCTTCTCGCGCAGGGCCGTGGTCTGCTTCCTGTATTCGTCGGGGGTGAGATCGCCCGAATCGGCCATTGCCTTGAGACGCGCCTGCTCCGCGCCGAGCTCGAGGTTCACGTCGAGATCGGCGCGCTTGTACTGGTTGCGGGTGATCGCCTCCAGCTCGTCATCGCTCGCGTACACGCCGTTGTGCTCGCGATACGCCTTCGCGGCGTCGATCTTTGCCGCGTCACCGGACTGGAGCGCGTCGACGAGCTTCATGTCCGAGTCGTCGATCGGCGGCGCACCGGGGCCCTTGAGCCCATAGGCAGCCGCCATGTCCACGTCGAGCAGCTCGTCGCGCAGGTTGGCCTCGAGGTTGCCGTACTTCTGGCCGTACTTGGCCCGGACGCGGGCGTTGCGATCCTTGATCCGCTGCTGGAGCTCGGCAGGCGTGAGGCCCTCGCGCTTCGCCTTGGCCTCCTCCTCCTCCCGGATCCGTTCGTAGACCTTCTTGATCTTGTCCTCGTCCGTGCCGGGACCGGCCATCGCGTCCTCGAGCTCGGCCGCATCGGCCTTGTCGACGTCACCCGATGACAGAGCCATGGCGTTGTCGAGCTCGGCCCCGGACATGTCGTCGGCGAGGTCGGTGTTCAGCTCGACGCCGTACTTGCGCTTGTACTCGGCCTTGATCGCCTCGAGCTCCTCGGGGGTCTTGCCGCGCAGGGCGTTGCGGATCGCGGCCTCGTCCGTCCCCCAGCCCGCAACCGCCTCCTTGATCGTGGCCGCGTCCGCCTCCGCCGACCTGCCCTCCATGAGCGCCTTGGCACGCTCCATCTCGTGGCCGCCCATGTCGTCGGCCACGTCGGCCTCCATCGACACGTGGTACCTGGCCTGGTAGCACTTGGCCAGGGCGGCGCGCTCGACGGCGGTCCGGGCGCCACCCAGGCCCTGGTAGACCTTGTCCTCGTCGGTGCCCCAGCCGGCCACGCCGCCCCTGACCTTGGCCGCGAGCGCCTCCGGGTTGAACTTGGGGTTGCTGCCCCGGGCGAGCTGCCCGAGCTCCTCCCACGTCCAGCTCGCGATCGCCTGCGCCTCGAGCTTCTTGGCCAGCTCGGGCGCCCGGCGGTTGCCGATCCGGGCCATCGTGGATTCGGCCACGAAGTCGATGCCGCTGATCTTGCCCGTCAGGTACTTCTGGGCGAGCACCTTCTGGTCGTTGTCCAGGCGCGCGAACTGCTCGTTGAGCGCATCGCCGTTGTGGGTGACCTGAGCCTTGCGGAGGTCGGTCAGGGCGTTGAAGTCGCCGGCCATCGCGTCGCGCGACTCAGCGTTGCGCTGCTTCTCCCAGGCGTCGTTGTTGGCACCCGCCTGCTTGCCCCAGTCGCGGATCATGTCCCACAGCCGGTCCCACCACGATCGTTCCCGACCCTGCTGGTGGGCGGCCCAGTCCCGGACGCTCTCCTTCGATGCGGTGACCTGGTTCGAGACGCCGTCGGTAAAGCCGTCGGCCTCGGCCTTCGCGGCCGCCTTGAGCTTGCGCACCTCGGCAGCCACGGCCGACTGGTGCTTCCGGCCCCAGTCCACGGTCGGGCGAGCCTCGACCATGCCCCGGTTGGGGTCCTTGTCGCCCGCCCAGTGGCGCCGGATCGCGGCCGCTCGGCCATCCGCGGTCTGGGCGATGCGGCGCTTCTGCTCGGCGCCTGCCGCATCCAGGTCCTGGTCGCGATGGATGCCGGCGGCGCGAAGGGCCGCCTGCGCCTGGGCGCCGGTGTCGGTGACCCGGCCGAGGTACTCGTCGCGCTTCTTCTCGATCGCCGCCGTGTCCGGCGGACCCTGCACAGCCTGCTGCTTGCGCTCGATCTCGGTCTGGACCGCCTTCTTCGCGCCGGCGATCTTCTTGCCCTCGTCCTTGGCGCGATCCTCGACCTGCTTGTTGGCCTGGGCGCTGGCCTGCTCGATCTTGGTCGAGACCTCGTCGGACTGCTGCTTGGCGTCGTCCTTGTGGGCCTGGATCTTCGCCTTGAGCTGCTCCTCGGTCAGCCCGGCGGCGGCGGCGATCCCATGCAGCTCCTTGTTGAGCTCCGCGACGAGCTTTGGCTTCTCCGCGTCGGCGTCCCGGATCAGCGGCTTCACGACCGTGCCGTGCATCGACGCCTCGACCTTGGTGAGGATGTCACCGGCGGTCTTGTCCACCTTGCCCAGGGCAACGGCGATCGCATCGCCCATCAGGTCGGCCTCGCCCTTGCTGGGCGGGGTCAGCTTCGCGACACCCTGGGCCACGACCGACGGCGGCGGCTGGGACGCCGGCGCATCGAGCGCGTGCGCCTCGATGTCCGCGACCTTCTTCTTGCGCGCCTCGAGCTCCTTGGTCATCGCGGCCCGCTCGACGGGCGTCAGCTTGGTATTGGCGAGCTTGTCCTCGAGGTCCTTGATCGCCTTGCGCTGATTGCCCGAGACGAAATCGGCTCCGGTCAGGAAGCCGGCGGCGGGCAGGTTGCTGTAGTCGATGGGCGTGAAGGTCTGCGTCGTGAGCTTCCGGTCGCCCGCCTTGACCACCGCGTCGACGGCGGCCTCGGCCGCCTTGGTGTCGAGGTACGCCTCCTTCTTGGGCTCGGCGGGCATCGGGGGCTGCTTGGACTTGGCGTCGGCCTCGAAGTCGGGCTGCGCGGACTTGCGGCGCGAATCGATGTCCTTGCCCTTGGCCTCGACCTTGGACGGGCCGTCCTTCGCGTCGCCGAGATCACCAGGCTTGGTCGCGTTGATGGCACCGGCGGCGGCGGCTCGCCACTTCTCGAGGGTCGGGTCGTGGAGGGGCGGCTGGGCCGGGACGCCCCTCGCCGCGCCGCCACCGCCCGGGGCCTTGCCGGCACCACGCCGACCGGCGGCGCGCGCCGCGCCGCCCACGTGGGCTCGGGACTTGCCCGGGACGCCCATCGTCCCGCCCCCGGACGGCGCATGAGGCTTGCGCTTCTCGGGGAAGCCGCGCGACAGCCCGGCGTCCGTCGCAGCAGACGAGGCGGCCCGTCTGGCCATTCGCCGGGTCGACGCGGCAGCTGGCCCGGCCGCGACAGCCGGAGACGCCGTGATGATCTCCGGCGGCATGCTGACGACCGAGGGCAAGGGCGCGCCGCTCGGCTCCGCCGGCGCCGCGGTGATGACCTCCGGCGGTATCTCGATCTCGGGGCGGTCCTCGAGCGTGCGAGGCGCGCCCGTGGCGCCCGCCTTCGCACGGCGGCCGGCCGGCCCGGGACGACGCCCTTCGGGACCAGGCGGCGCGGCGGTGATGGCCACCGGCGGCATCTCGATCTCACCTGAAGCGGTGCCCGGTGACGCCTCCCCGGCAGCGCCCGGCGCCCGCCCTGTCTCGGCCCGTCGGCCGTGAGCGGTGCCGGTGATGACCATCGGCGGCATCTTGATCTCGGCGGCGCTCGCGCCCGCTGCGCCGGGCCCCGGGACGGCCATCTCGCCAGCAGCCGCACCGGCCGCCACATCGGCGCCCCCGCCAACCGCCGTACCGGCGCGCTCGCCAACCGCCGTACCGGCGCGCTCGCCAACCGCCGTACCGGCGCGCTCGCCGGACGTCTCGCCGGCCGCCCCACCAGCCGCGGCACCGGCTGCGCCCGGTCCCGGCGCCGCACCGGCTGCGCCCGACAGCGGCGCCAGCGGGGTGGCGGTGATGACCATCGGCGGCATCTCGATCAGCGGCGCGTTCAGCTCCCGGGTCGCTCTGCCGTCGCTCGAGGCCGGCTTGACGGCCTCAGGCCCAGGATTGGTCGTTTCGGACGGTGCTGCGCCGCCGCGGGCAGCGTCCTCACCCTCCGGCGCGCCGGCCTTCGCCTCCGCTGAGGCTCCCCCGCGGGCCGTGCCCCTGATCACCAACGGCGGCATCTCGATCTCGGCCGGCCTGCCGGTAGCGCCGCCTGGGCCGCCGGTCGTATGGCCGGGCGCCGCCTCGGATGTGCCCTCGGCCCCCGGGGCCACCGCAGCCACCGCAGCCGCCCCGGCGCCCGCGCCTGCCGCGCCCGCGGTCGCCGCCTGATCCTCCGCCTGGGGCGTCATCGCCTGCCATTGGTGGATCGCCTCGACCGCCTTCGGGTTGGTGCGAGGCGGCCGGCCGGCCCGCTCCGCATCGGATCCAGCCGGCGCCTCCTCGGCTTCGGCGACGGCCGCCCGCTGGACGACCGGCCGAGCCTGGCGACTCAGGAACCCGGTGACGGCGGAGTTGCCGGCCATGCGCTGGAGCGCGACGACGTCCCGCGTGCGCAGCATCGCCGACGGCGGCCGCCGCGCGGGTGCTTCGGGGGAGCGCGGTCGCGGGGTGCCTTCGCCGGGAGGCGGGGCTGCCGGGCCGGCGAGACCCGGGCGTCGATCGGCGAGCAGGCGCTGGACGGTGCCATCGTCCAGCCCGGGCGCGTCGACATCCGGAGCCTCGTGCGCATGGGCGCGATCCCTGACGCCTTCGATCTCGCGGGCGTGCGCTGCCTGTGTGTCGACCATGGCCTCGCCGGAACGGACCGCCGGGCACGGCGCAGGACACGCCGCCGGACGGACCGGCTGCAACACTCGAAGGGTCCCATCCCGGACTGCGAATCCGGCCGATCGGCAGGCCAGACATCGAGGCGATCCGCGACGTCAGCAGGGCAGCAGGACGGGGTTCAGCGGGGTAGGACAGATTTCCCGATCGGGCAACCGGATCCGCGAGCGCCCACACCGGACACTCGGACCCCGGACCGAGGAGTCAGGCCTGAAGCTCCTCCTCTTCCTCCATGTCACGCTGGCGCTGGACGGACGCGGCTGTCTCGTCCTCGAGGAGCTGGGCCGTCCGCCCTGATCCTCCGCGAGAGCTCTGCCTGGGGCCACCAGCCTGGACCGACCCCATCACCTGATCGGCCGTCCGATCGGCGGCACGCTCGAAGCGGTCGGATGGATCGCTGACCCTGATGCCGCCTGGCGCCTCGGTCCCGTCCACCGGACCCTGCGACTGCTGCACGACGTGGGACAGCTCGTGGGCGAGCGTCCGCTGGCCGGCGGCCGACGAGGGGTCGAACTGGCCGCTTCGGAACACGATGTCCGAGCCGACGGTGTATGCGTTGGCACCCACCGATTCGGCCGAGCGCGATGCCTGCGCGTCGGTGTGGACCCGGACTCCATCGAACGATGCCCCGAACGCCGATTCCATCGTCGAGCGGGTCTGCTCGTCGAGCGGCGACCCACCGCCCGAGCCGACGACGTCGTGGACGGGGGAGGCTGCTTCCTCCTCCGCAGACAGCAGCTGGAGCACGCCCTGGTTGCCCACGGTCCGCTGGAGATGCATGATCGATTCGGCGCCCATCGCGGGTGAGCCGCCTGGCGCGATCGGTCGGCCCGCAGCCGCCGGAGCCGTGTCCTGGTCGCGGACCGGGGGCCGCTGGACGGGTGCGTCGAGGTCGAAGTCGCGCATACCGGTTCCTCCTGCTGCCTCCGCAGCATCGCTCACCGACCGGCGTCCCGCAATGGCTGCGGCGTGTCCGGAAGGCAGATCTGCCTCAACGGGCAGGGGACGCCCCCCGCCCGGTTCGCCCCATTGCCTGCCCGAGCGTCATGTCTCGAGCAGGGGCATGTACCGACCGAACTCGGCCTCCACCGTCAGGCGGCCGAGCTTCCGGTACTCGCGCTCGGTCGCCCGGATGAGGTCGGTCATCCCGATTGGACGGTCGCCGGCCGCCGCGAAGTAGGCAGCCGACACGCAAACGTTGCGGATGCTGCCGCCCGAGATGCGGAACTGGTGAGCCAGGAACCCGAGATCGAGATCGTCGCCACGCGGCACGCGTGCCGGCAGGTTGCGATCCCATAGCCGGAGCCGGTCCGGCTCCTCGGGCAGTGGGAAGTCGACGATCGCGTCCAGGCGGCGGGTGAAAGCCTCGTCGACGTTGGCTCGCAGGTTGGTGGTCAGGATCGCGATGCCGTCGAACAGCTCCATCCGCTGGAGGAGATAGGCGACCTCGACGTTGGCATACCGGTCCCGGGCGTCCTTGACCTCCGAGCGCTTGCCGAACAGCGCGTCGGCCTCGTCGAACAGCAGCACGCCGTTGACGCGGTCCGCCTCCGTAAAGATCCGATCCAGGTTCTTCTCCGTCTCGCCGATGTACTTGTCGACCACCGTCGAGAGGTCGATGACGTACAGGTCGAAGCCAAGATCATCGGCCAGCACCTCGGCCGACATCGTCTTGCCGGTTCCGGAGTCGCCCGCGAACAGCGCCGAGATGCCACGGCCGCGCGCGGTTGTGTGGCCCATCTGCCACTCCCCGATGACCCGGTCCCGGTGCCGGGCTCGGGCCGTGATCTCACGCAGCTGCGTGGCGACGCCGGCCGGAAGGATGAGATCGTCCCAGCCGACCGCCGGCTCGATCCGGCGCGCGAGCTGCTCGAGGCCCGCAGCATTCTGCGAGCGCGCGCCGGCCGAGACGTCCGCGACCGTGGGCCGCCGATCCGCCGCCAGCGCGGACCGTCGGGCGGCCCGTGCGGCACGGGCGATCTGCTCGGGATCCAGGCTGAAGGCCCGGGTCACCACCGCCGGGTCGAAGTCGGGCGCCACGTCGCCGTCCAGGGCCTGCACCCATAGCTGGTGACGCTCCGCGACGGCAGCGACCGGCGCGTCGAGCACCAGCGGATCCTCGCGGGCCCAGGCTGGATCCCAGCCGCGCTTCCCCACCAGGACCACCGGCGACGCGGATTCGGCGAACGCCCGAACCGTGGCGGTGCCGCGCTCGCTGATCGCATCGACGGGGCCCACGATCAGGCCCCCGCCCCGGAGCCGGGCGTCTCGCGAGGCTGCCGCGGCGATCTTGAGAGCGTCGTCGGCCGGCGCCAGCCGCTCCAGGTCGATGTCGACCACCGGTTGGCCCGCCCTGTCGAAGGCAGCGTGGGCCATGGCGCGACCGGAGGCGCCGGGTCGCTGATGGAGATACACAAGCGGGACGCCCGCCTCGAGCGCCCGCGCCAGCGCCTCGACGTCGCCAAGCGGGACGGCGGATGCATCGCTCAGCATCTGGGCGACGGCCGGATCGGGCGCGTCGTCGCCGAGCAGGTGGGCCGTCACCCGGTCCGGGACGCGCAGTGACCGGGTCAGGAACGGCCGATCGGCATCCTCCACCATGAGCAGCCCACCAGCAACGAGCGGCCCGTGCGGTCCCAGCCTGGCCCGGGCGGGACCGGCGGCCGACAGCTCCAGCCGGCCGGCGAGCTCGAGGGCAAGACCGGCGCTCGCCCGGCGCCGCGAGACGTCGTCGTGGAGATACCCGTACAGGCGCTCGAACCGCGGATCCAGGTCCGGTGCGAGCGCCACGAGCAGCAGCTCGAGATCGATCGGCTGGAGGTCGAACGCTCGTCCCAGCTCACGCAGCCGGATCGGGGCACCGGCGGCCTCGGCCTGGTCGGCCGCCTGGTCGATCGCATGCCGCAGGGAGCCGGCAGCCTGCTCCATCTCCGGGGGAACCGGCGGCTCGGCAGGACCTGCCAGGAGGTCGTCTACCTGGATATCCGAGATGTACAGGCCGCGGAACCGGTCGTCGGGATCGGGGTCGGTCGCCCGCCGCCGGTCGACGGCGGCGCGGACGCGCCGCTCGAGCAGGTCGAGCCGGGCGTACAGGTCCCGCAGCGACGGGTCGGCTGCGAGATCGACGCTTCTGCCGGCATCCGGCCCGACCGCGTCGTGCCCAACCACGACAGCCGGGGCCTCGTCCGCCGGGGAGAACGCCGAGCGCTCCCCGGGTGCCGTTGCGGGGCCGGCGAACGCGCCGCCGCCCGCGCCCTGGCCAGCCGTCACTTCCGCGGGCCGCCCACCCGCAGCTTCATCCCGGACTTGCTGGCGTTTGAACCGCCGGGCACGGTCTCCTCCGGCGCTGGCTCGAGCGGCACACGCCCCGCGCGCGAAAAGGCGTGGCCCGTCGCCGTCTCGCCGGTACTCGGGCCACTTCCCAGCCCGATCGTCGGTCCGGTCGTCACCGGTGGCCCGAACGGCGCGATCGCATCGACCGCGATCGGTGCCGTCACGACCACGTCGAGGGCGGGTTTGAGCTCGCCCCCGAGCGCCGACCAGATGTCGGCAAGCGAGCGCTCCTGGCTGGCCGGCTGGCCCACCTCGATGTAGACAGGGAGGTCCGTCTCGTCAAGCGTCCCGCCGAGCTCGCCCGGCTTGAGCATCGCGTTGCGCAGGAAGCACGCGAGCATCGACGACAGCAGGCGGTGCTCGTCCTCCGGACGCTGCGTCCAGGCGGTCACCAGGTATGCGAGCCGGAAGCGCCGCGGCGGCTGGCGCCGAGCGGTCACCTTCCCGTCCGCTTCGCGCGCGTCCTCCCACGATGGCACGCGTCGCTGGAGGTCCTCCCGTATGTCGTACAGGTAGAGGTCGATCGCAGGCCCGCTCCGCCGGGCGACCCAGTCCTTGGTCGGCGCCTCGAACACGAGCTCGACGCCCGAGCCATTAAGCGCATCGCGGCGAACCAGCCGCTCGAGCAGCTGGTCGACATCCTGGATCATCGGAGCGATCGTCGACCCGCGGACCTGCCGTCGCCAGCCGGTCGCGGGCATCCATCGGGGCACCGGTGGCCGCCCGAACGGGCAGCGGCCCCCGCCCCTGCGCGCGCCCTGTCGGGCCTTGTCCGGCCATCTGCCGCGTGGGAGGGTCACGGCGTTGGGATCCCACCAATCGGGAGAGGACCGCGCATGCCGAACTATCTGTCACCCGGCGTTTACGTCGAGGAGGTGGAGGCCGGGTCCCGTCCGATCGAGGGCGTTGGCACGGCCGTCGCCGCGTTCGTCGGACTCGCGGGCCGTGGACCGGCCAATACCCCCACGCTGGTCACCAACTGGAGCCAGTACACCTCAACGTTCGGGGAGTTCATCGAGGGCTCCTATCTCGCTCATGCCGTGTACGGCTACTTCCTCAACGGCGGTGGCGCCTGCTACGTCGTGCGGGTGGGTGCCGACGGCGTGACGCCGGCGGCGGTTGCGGAGCTGCCGAGCGCGGGCGATAAGGGCAAGCCTGCGTTCCGGGTGGAGGCCCTCGAGGCCGGCCCCGGGGGCAACGACATCAGCGTGGACGTCGAGTCGCCGTCCGAGGCCGGCGAGGGCAACTTCAAGCTCGTCGTCAAACAGGGCGGCAAGACCGTCGAGACGTTTGACAACCTGACCACCGGCCGCGGCAAGCAGAACGTCGCCACCGTGGTCAAGAGTCAGTCCAAGGTGATCGCCATCGAGGAGGTCGGGGGCAGTCTCGCTGCTCCCGCCACGGGCACCATGGCGCTGGCAGGGGGTGGAGCCGCCGTACCCGCGCGCGTCACCCCCGATGACTACGTTGGGAACTCGGCCGATCGCACGGGCTTTGCCGGACTCGAGGCGGTCGACGACGTCACCATGCTCGGCGTCCCCGACCTGATGGCCGTCTACGAGCAGGGCATCATCGACCTCGAGGGCCTCCAGGCCGTCCAGCTCGCGATGATCGCCCACTGCGAGCTGATGGGCGACCGGGTCGCCATCCTCGACGCACCGCCAGGGCTCAATGCCCAGCAGGTCAAGGAGTGGCGGGTCGACAAGGCCGGCTACGACAGCAAGTACGCATCGCTGTACTGGCCGTGGATCAAGGTGTTTGACCCGCTGTCCGGGCAGGCCAGGTTCGTGCCGCCGTCCGGCCACGTGGCCGGCATCTGGGCGCGCAACGATGACACCCGTGGGGTGCACAAGGCGCCCGCCAATGAGGTCATCCGGGGCGCGATCACGCTCGCGCTCAACCTGACCAAGGCCGAGCACGACCAGCTCAACCCATCGGGGATCAACTGCATCCGGGCATTCCCCGGGCGCGGCATCCGGGTGTGGGGCGCGAGGACGATCTCGAGCGATCCCTCGTGGCGCTACCTCAACGTCCGCCGGCTGTTCAACTACATCGAGGAGTCGATCTTCGAGGGCACCCAGTGGGTTGTCTTCGAGCCCAACGACCAGCGCCTGTGGGGCCGGGTCAAGCGGACGATCAACGCCTTCCTGATGCGGACCTGGCGGGACGGTGCGCTGTTCGGCGCGACGCCGGATCAGGCCTTCTTCGTGAAGTGCGACGAGGAGAACAACCCGCCCGAGGTGCGGGACGCCGGCCAGCTGATCATCGACATCGGGATCGCCCCGGTGAAGCCGGCCGAGTTCGTGGTGTTCCGGATCGCCCAGTTCTCTGGCTCGCCGGACACCGAGTAGCCGTCTGGACTGAACACACCAGCGCACGGAGGCATCCATGCTCACGGTCGATCCGCTTCTCCAGGGAAACGTCCTGCTCGATCTCGACGGTGTCGGGGTGGTGGCCAACTTCAGCTCGGTCTCGGGCGTCTCGAGCGAGGTGGAGATCGTCGACAACCCGTATGTCACCGATCAGGGCAAGGTGTACATCGGCAAGCTGCCGGGCAAGCCCAAGACGCCCACGATCACGCTCAAGCGTGGCCTGACCGGTGCCAACGAGCTGTGGCAGTGGCACCTCAACGTGATGCAGGGCACGGCCGATCGCCGCAACGGCTCGGTTGTCATGTGCGACACCACCGGCATGGAGGTCCTTCGCTACAACTTCGGCAACGCGATGGTCTCCAAGATCAGCCTGTCTGAAGGTGGCGCCACGACCAGTGGCGTCCAGATCGAGGAGGCGACGCTCTCCTGCGAGACCCTCGAGAAGGGTTAGGCCGGTGGTGACAGCCGCGACCATGCCCGGGGTTCCGATCGAGCGCGGGAGCACCGGCGCGTCCGATGCATTGCGCACCGAGTACGCGTTCGTGCTCCCTCGCGGCTACGTCGACGGGTCCGGGACGGTCCATCGCGAGGGCGTGATGCGCCTGGCGACGGCCCGCGACGAGATCAGCCCGCAGCGCGACCCCCGGGTCCGCGACAACGAAGCCTACCTCACGGTCCTCCTGCTCTCGCGGGTGGTCACCCGGCTGGGCTCGCTGTCGCAGGTGCACACGGGCGTCATCGAGGGCCTGTTCGCCTCCGACCTGGCATTCCTCCAGGATCTGTACCGACGAATCAACCAGGAAGGACACACGCAGGCCTCGGTGACCTGTCCCGCCTGCAACCACGCGTTCACCGTGGATGTGGCGGGTGAGCAGCGCCTGGGGGAATCGTGACGTACGCGGCCGACCGGCTGTTCGAAGAGGTCGCGTACGTCGCCTATCACTTCCACTGGCCGATGGACACGATCCTCGACCTCGAGCATCCACTGCGCCTGCGGTTCGTGGATGAGATCGGCCGGATCAACAAGCGCCTGTCCGAGGAGGATTGAGCCCAGTGCGCCTGCCCTGGCCGTTCGGCCGCAGCGCGTCGAGCGATGGCCGATCGCCCGAGAGCGGAGGGCCGGTCCCGGCTCCCGCCGGACCGACGCCTGCTCCCGCCACCGGAGCCTGGGCCGCCCTGCCCCCGATCCAGCGGACGGCGGGAGCTGCGCCGCTGGTGGCTCCGAGCAAGCCTTTCCTGGCGGACGTCCCCGGCCACAACCCGCTGCCGCCGATCGTTGAGCCGCTCGGCCACGAAACCGGGCCCGGCGCTCCGCCCGGGCTCGTGGTGGCGCAGGCCCGGCCCGTGCCCAGCCTGACGTCGAGCGCGCCGCTGCCGACGCGGCCGATCCAGCCCCGCGCCGCCCCCGGCGTTGGCGATTCGGGAAGCTCACCGTGGGCTGCCGTTGTGCCGACCGCCGGTGACGCGACGCCGACCGGACCCGACGGCGGCTCCGCAGCTGCGATGCCGGCGATCGCGCCCGTCCGGACGCTGGGCCCCATCACCGCCGCCGCCACCGTGCGGCCGGCGGCTCGGCCGCTGACCCAGGCGCCACCGCTTGCGTCGTCCGTCCAGCGTTCGGCCCGCGGCGCCCAGGCCTCGTCGTCGGGAGCGCCGGGGGGTGCCACCGGCCGAGCGCCGTCGCCGCCCGCCGCGCCGGGCGGCGATTCAGGACCATCGGTGGCCTCGTCGCGCCCCCCCCTGCCGTTCCAGCGCGGGGCATCCAGATGGTCCGAGGGCGGCAGCCGGCGGTCGGAGGGATCCACACCCGATCGATCGCCCGCCGAGGCGGGGGCCATGTTCAACGCGCCCTCCCCCGCCCGCAACATCGTCGCGCCGCAGGCTCCTGCCCGCCGCCCCGGTCTGGGAGCACCGATGAGCGTGCCACCGGCCACCGCCGTCGCGCAGCGCCTGCCGATGCGCAACGCCGGCACGCGCCAGCTCGCCTCCGCCACGGGACCGGGCTCTCCCGGGTCGCCACCCACAGCGTCGAGGCTGGGGCGTGGACCGGCGCCCGCCCTGCCGGCCCTGCCTTCGCGCGCGCTGCCCGTGCTGCCGGTGGCTCGCCAGCGCAGCGGCGAACCTGCCCGGTCCGCCGAACGACCTTCCGCCACGAGCCTGCCTGCACCTGTGAGGGGATCAGCCACGGCCGGGGTCGCCCATGAGCATCCGGCGGGCGGCCACCCGGCAAGCCTCCCGACCCTCGGCGCCCGGCCGCTGCGCCCGGTCTCGGTGACCGCCCAGCGGCAGGCGGCCGGCGCGCCGACCGAGACGGCATCGGTCCGGCACGAGCCCGTGCCGGCGCGCTGGACGAGCCACGACGAGCTGCCGGCCACGATCACCGCGCAGCGCCAGCCCGACGTCGTCCCCGGGGTGCCGGAGCCGGTGCGACTTGGCTCCGCCGGGCCAGGCTTCACCGAGGCGAGCAGGCCCGCCTTCCCGTCCGGGCCCGCGGGCGCGGGCGCCGGTGCGTCCCGGGAAATCGTGTTCCCGCCGCGGGACGAGGCGCTGTCGGGAGCAGGAGAAGGGGCCACCCGCGCGGCACCCGCGGTCCAGCGCCTGGCCGCCGTGGAGGCCCTGCGCGTGCCGTCCCGATCCGTTGGTGCCCCGCTGACCCTCGCTCGCCCCGGCGCCTCGCCTGGAGCGACGGCAGCCACGGTCAGGGCGTCCCAGGCTGTCACCCCGGCCGGGTCGCCAAGCAGCTCCGCCACAACCGCAGTCGGCGGATCCACGGGGGAACCGGCCGTCCAGGCGACGCGGATCGAGACCGGCCCGGGGCTGCCGGCCTTCACCGCGATCCCCGTCGTCCAGCGCATCGACGGCACGTCACCCACCCCATCCGCCGACGCCGACGAGCGCTCCGACGCGGAGCTCGACGAGCTCGCCGGCGCGCTGTTCGGCCGCATCCGGGCCCACCTCCGCTCGGAGGTGATCCACGAGCGTGAGGCCAGGGGCCTCACCTTCGACGCGTTCTAGGAGGAACCGATGGGCGACCCCGCCGTCAACATCGTCTACCGGTGCACCATCGACGGCCTCATCCCGCTCGGCATGTGGACCAAGATCGAGGGGCTGGGATTGGAGTATCAGCTGACCGAGTACCGCGAGGGCGGTGTCAACGGGTACACCCACAAGATCCTGGGCCCGTGCAAGTACTCCAACCTGCGGCTGAGCCGGCCGGTCGACTCGACCTCGGATCTGCTGATGATCTGGCTTCAGAGCAACATGCTCCATGTCGTGCCCCAGACCATGGCGATCAGCGCCATGACCATGGCCGGCGATGAGATCACCACCTGGAACCTGTCCGGGGTCGTGCCGGTGAAGTGGACGGGCCCGAGCCTGGACATCATGAGCAACAACGTCGCCACCGAGACGCTCGAGCTCACGTACCAGGAGATCATCGGCCTGGGCGTGCTGGGCACCGCGCTGGCCGGCGGATTGTCGGTCGCCGCCAACGCCAACATCGGGCTCTGAGGGCGGCGCGATGGTCATGGACGAGCTCGGTTCGGCGGCCTCGCAGGTCGGCCAGTCGCTGGGGCTGGTCAAGCCCGACAAGGCGAAGCTCATGTGCGTCGGGTCGAACCTGCCGCCGGAGCCCCGGTCGATCGAGTGCATGTTCAATCCCACGGAATACCGCCTGACGCAAACCCTCAACGTCACGCGCTACAAGACGAAGAGCAAGGACGGCGGAACCGCCGAGTTCGCGGGCACGAACGCCATGACACTCACGGCCCAGCTGTTCTTCGACGACTTCGCATCGGCAAAGGGCGACGTCACTCCCAGGATCACGACGCTGCTCAGCTGGACCAAGCCCACACCGGACTCGCTGCGACCGCACAACGCGCCGTGCCCCCCGCTGGTCAAGTTCGTGTGGGGCAACAAGCAGCTCGACGACTTCAGCGGCTATCTCAAGAGCGTGGTCGTCAACTACACCGTGTTCCGCAAGGACGGCACGCCCGTCCAGGCGAAGGTCGACATCACCATCGAGGGCCAGCCCGACCCAATCGGGACGCAGAACCCGACCTCGCACGCGGCCAACAGCCAGCGCGTGCACACGATGATCGAAGGGGACACCCTCCAGTCGGTCGCGTACCTGGAGCTCGGCAAGCCGACGCACTGGCGCGCCATCGCCGAGCTCAACGGCCTCGACGACCCCCTCCGACTTCGGGCCGGGACGGTGCTCCTGATCCCGAGCCGCGCTGACGCGGCCCGGAGCTCCTGAGGTCTCGCGATGCCCGCCCCGACAGCCTCCAGCCAGCGGACCGTCGAGGTTGACGGCTCGGAGCTCGCGTCCGATGTCGAAGTGCAGCTCGAGAGCGTGCTGGTCGTCGACCGTCTCGCGATGCCCGACATGTTCGTGCTCGCGTTCCGCGATCCGGATCGAGACGTCCTCGGTCGCGCGGGCCTCGAGATCGGCACCAAGGTCGCGATCTCCACGACGTCGCTCACCGGCGACACCCCCGAGATGCTGATCACGGGCGAGGTGACCTCGATCGAGACCGAGTACGACGCGCTGGGGACACGTGCCGTCGCGCGCGGCTACGACCGGTCGCACCGTCTTGCGGCCGGCCGCAAGACCGCGACCTTCCAGAACGTCAAGTACTCGGACGTCGCATCCAAGATCGCCGGCGACGCGGGGCTCAGCGCGGACGTGGACGATTCGGGCACCACGATCGAGCACCTGCTGCAGGCCAACCAGTCCGATCTCGAGTTCCTGTACGCGATCGCCCGGCGGATCGGCTTCGACTGCCGCGTCGAGGACGAGACGCTCCGGTTCAAGAAGCCGGTCGCCTCGTCGGACGCGCCGGGCGAGGGTGACTTCTCGAGCGAGAACCCGGTGCAGCTGGTGTGGGAGGGCAACCTGCTCGAGTTCCGGGCCCGGATGAGCGCCGTCGCCCAGGTGCGCGACGTCAAGGTCCGGGGCTGGGACGTGACGGCCAAGGAGGCGGTCATCGGGCAGGCGGCGGTGACCGCCACCAACGCCGAGGTCTCGATGACGCCGGCCGACCTGGCGAGCAAGGTCGGTGGTGGGACGATGACGGTCGTCGATCATCCTGTCGGCAAGCAGGAGCCGGCCAACGAGCTCGCCACGGCCCGCTCGCAGCAGGTCGGCAGCGCCGCGTTCGAGGCCACCGCGGTCGCCGTGGGCTCGCCCGCCCTGCAGGCCGGGACCGCGGTCAGCGTGAGCGGCATCGACCCGGCCCTCGAAGGCAAGTGGGTCATCACGGGCTCGCGCCATGAGTTCGCCAACGGCTCGTACCGGACCTGGCTCGAGTTCTCCGGCCGCCAGGACCGGTCCATCCTGGGGCTCGTGTCCCAGGGCATGACCGGCGGCCACGAGCGGATCTTCGGCGTCGCGATCGGGATCGTGACCGGCAACAACGACCCGGACAAGCTGGGCCGGGTCAAGGTCAAGTATCCATGGCTGGGCGACGAGGTCGAGTCCTACTGGGCCCGGCTGGTGGCGCCGGGTGCGGGCAACAACTACGGCGTCGTCTGGCTGCCCCAGATGGGCGACGAGGTGCTGGTCGCCTTCGAGCACGGGGACATCAGCTACCCGCTGGTGCTGGGCGGGCTGTGGAACGGCAAGGACAAGGTCCCGTTCGACTACGGCGAGGACCTCGACGCGGGCAAGGTCACCATGTGCGGCTTCGTCTCGCGCTCGGGTCACAAGGTGCTCTTCAACGAGTCAAAGGACGAGGCGTCGATCGAGCTGATGACCAGCGCCGGCAACGTGACGGTCGTGCTCGACGACAAGAACAAGAAGCTGATCGTCGACACCGGCGGCGACATCTCGTTCGCCGCCCAGGGCAACGTCGAGATCAAGGCCGACGGGTCGCTGAAGCTCACGGCCCAGAAGGGGATCGACATCGAGTCGTCGGGCGGGAAGACGTCGATCAAGGGCACCACGGTCGCCCTCAACTAGGAAGCAGGAGATGGCACAACCCCTCGTCATGGGCGACAAGATCCAGGGCCAGTGCGCGATCCACCAGGTGCCCTCGCCGTCCGGCGCCCCGATGCCCTCGCCGGCCCCGCTGGCCTTCTCGGCTCCGCTGCTCCAGGGCCTGGAGCCGACCGTCACCATCGGCGGCAAGCCCGTCGCGGTCCAGGGATCGTCGGGGTTCAACACGCCGCCCCACGTCGGCCTTCACGCATCCGACCCGTTCCTGCTGCCCAATACGCAGCAGGGCATGGTGATGAGCGGCAGTCCCACCGTGACCGCCGGCGGCAAGCCGGTCGCCACGTCCAGCTCGCAGGTGTCGATGTGCGCCCAGGTGCCCGGACAGGCGGTCGCCACCGTCAGCAACGTGACCGTAGCGTGAGGAGTCGGGCATGAGCGAGGAGTTCATCGGCCGCGGCTGGGCCTTCCCGCTGCGGACGGACGCCACGGGGGGCATCGCGCTGGTCAGCCGCGAGCGCGAGGTCGAAGAGGCGATCCGGCTGATCATCGGCACCTCGCCCGGCGAGCGGCCGATGCGCCCCGAGTTCGGCTGCCGGATCCACGACTACGTGTTCGCATCGGCGGACGGCACCACGGCGTCGGCGATCGCGGCCGAGGTCAAGAGCGCGCTGCGACGCTGGGAGCCGCGGATCGACGTCGATGACGTCGTCGTGTCGTTCGATGCCCGCGATGCCGCCGTCCTGTACATCGACATCCGGTACTCGATCCGGCAGACGAACGACCGCCGCAACCTCGTGTTCCCGTTCTACGTGATCCCGGGAGGAGACTGATCCATGGCCCTGCCGGTCCCCAACCTCGACGACCGCCGCTTCCAGGACCTGGTGGACGACGCCAAGCGCCTCGTCCAGCAGCGCTGCCCGGAGTGGACCGACCACAACGTGTCCGATCCGGGCGTGACCCTGATCGAGCTGTTCGCGTGGATGACCGACCAGCTCGTGTACCGGCTCAACCGCGTTCCGGACCGCAACTACGTCAAGTTCCTCGAGCTCATCGGCGTCACGCTCTACCCGCCCACTGCCGCGCGCACGGCGGTCACACTGTGGCTGTCGGGTCCCCAGCCCGACGTCGTGACGATCGCCGGCGGGACGCAGGTGGCCACGGTCCGCACCGACACCTCGGAGGCGATCGTGTTCACGACCGTCGAGGACCTGGCCATCGTCGCGAGCTCGCTCGCCCACCTGGGCTCGATGATCGACGGCAAGACCTATCGCGACCATTCGCCGGCGCTCGAGAAGGGCACCGAGGTGTACTGCTTCCAGAAGGTGCCGGCCCCCGGCGATGCCCTCTACGTGGGGCTACCGGATGCGGTGCCCTCCAACGCCGTCCGGCTCCGGTTCCAGGCCGATATCGACGGCGTGGGCGTCGATCCCAACAACCCACCCCTGGCCTGGGAGGCCTGGACCGGCGACGACTGGGAGCCGTGCGAGCTCGACTCCGACACGACCGGCGGCCTCAACCGCGACGGGGACGTGGTCATCCACGTGCCGCGAACCCACGTCGCGTCCCTGGTCGCCAAGCAGCGCGCGGGCTGGATCCGGGCCCGGGTGACGGAGCTCGCCGATGGCCAGCCCGCGTACAGCGCCTCGCCCAACATCAAGGGCCTGTCCGTGATCACCATCGGGGGCACGGTCGACACCGTCAACGCGGACCTGGTGACCGGCGAGGAGGTCGGGGTCTCGGAGGGGGTCCCCGGCCAGCGGTTCCTGCTCAAGCGCGGGCCCGTCGTGCCCGGAGACGAGGACCCGGTCCTCGAGGTCAGCGGCGCCGACGGCTGGGAGGAGTGGCGCCACGTCGGCGACTTCGCCAACAGCGGTCCGGACGACCGGCACTTCAGCCTCGACCTGTCCGCGGGCGAGGTGCGGCTCGGGCCGGCCGTGCGCCTGGCCGACGGTGCCTTGCGTGGTTACGGCACGGTGCCGCCCAAGGGCGCCCATCTTCGCCTCCGCGAATACCGCACCGGTGGCGGCCGGCTGGGCAACGTCTCGCCGCGGGCGATCAGCGTCCTCAAGTCGTCCATCCCGTTCGTGTCCCAGGTGGAGAACCGCCGGCCGGCGCGCGGCGGTGTCGATGGCGAAGAGATCGACAACGCCAAGATCCGCGGGCCGATCCGGCTGCGGGCCCGCAGCCGGGCGGTCACGACCGAGGACTACGAGCAGCTCGCCCGGGAGGCGGCGCCGGAGATCGCCCGGGTTCGCGCCGTGGCGGCCGGTGACGGCGCTGATGCCGGCGCGGTGCGCGTGCTGGTGGTGCCGTCGGCCGTGTCCGAGCTCGGGCGCCTCCGCTTCGACCAGCTGGTCCCCAGCCCGGACACCCTCCAGAGGATCACCGACCGCCTCGAGGAGAGCCGGGTGATCGGCACCCGGGCGCTGGTCGAGCCACCCGTGTACCGGGGGATCACGGTCGTCGCGCGCATCCGCACCCGGTCGCGGATCAACCCCACTCGGCTCCAGGAGGATGCCCTCCAGGCGCTCTACGACTACTTCCACCCGATCACTGGCGGGCCCGAGGGCAACGGCTGGCCGTTCGGGCGACCGATCAACGTGGGCGAGGTCTACTCCGTGCTCCAGGGGCTGCGCGGGACCGAGCTGGTGGAGGATGCGCGGCTGTTCGGCGCCGACCCCGTCACCGGACAGCGGGGCCAGCAGGCGCAACGGCTCGAGCTCGAGCCGCACGCCCTGGTGTTCAGCTACGAGCACCAGGTCATGGTCGAGGGCGCCTGATGCGGGGGCTCGTCCCGGGGCTCGCGACGGCGCATCCGCTGGGATCCACGCTGCCTGCCCTCTACCAGGACGATGACTTCGCCCAGCGCTTCCTGTCGGGACTGGACGAGGTTCTGGCGCCCATCCTGAGCACGGTCGACAACTTCGACACGTACCTCGACCCGTCGCTCACACCGGACGACTTCCTGGACTGGCTCGCGGGCTGGGTCGGGATCGTCCCCGACGACAGCTGGGACGAGGGGCGGCGGCGGGCCATCGTCGCCCGGGCGACCGAGCTGTACCGCATGCGCGGCACGGCCGCCGGGCTGGCCGGCCAGGTGGAGATCCAGACCGGTGGCTCGGTCGAGATCGTGGAGAACGGCGCCACGGGCTGGTCCGTGGATCCAGGCGGCGAGCTGCCGGGCTCGCCCGACCCGCTCGTCGTGGTCCGCGTCACCGTCGCGGATCCGAGGTCGATCGACACGGGCCAGCTGGATGCCATGGTGGCGGCCGCGAAGCCGGCGCACGTCCCCCACAGGATCGAGATCATCAAGGGCGGTGGGACGGCGGAGCAGTGACAGCTGCGGGCGCCGAAGCTGCGGGGGCCAAGACTGCGGGGGCCGAGACCGTGGCGGCTGAAGTCCCATCGGCGCCTCGATCCGTCTATCCTCAGGGACACGCCTGCGGGAGTCTGGACCCCCGGCGGGATCGGGGAGCGCACGCGTGATCATCTGCGGCAACTGCGGCCATCGAAACGAGGACACGGACGCGTTCTGCGGGAACTGCGGCCAGTTCCTCGAGTGGGTCGGAAAGCGCGCCGACGAGACCGCAACAACCGGGGGCGAGGCGGCAGCAGCCGAGCATGCGGCCGCGGACGTGGCGGCGGAGACGGCGGAGACCGGAGGACCCGGTGAGAGAGGTGGCCGATGGTCTGCCTCCGATCGAGTTGTTGTGATCGAGCCCGAGCCGGTTCCCGAGCCACAACCGGAGCCTGTTCCCGAACCTGAAGCTGAACCTGGGCCCGAGCCTGTTCCCGAGCCTGTTCCCGAACCTGAGCCCGAACCTGAAGCTGAGCCTGTTCCCGAGCCGGTTCCCGAACCTGAGCCCGAACCTGAAGCTGAACCTGAGCCCGAGCCGGTTCCCGAACCTGAGCCCGAGC
>Ga0315535_1000484_pt1 | contig 28132 bp, 28 predicted proteins | sample SalMarSW160220MG_2_FD_203092 | JGI IMG/M metagenome (GOLD analysis project Ga0315535, IMG submission 203092) | Salt marsh sediment microbial communities from the Plum Island Ecosystem LTER, Massachusetts, United States - Salt Marsh Sediment SW1602-20 ... | reverse complement strand
CTTCTTCGCCGGCTTGGTGATCTTCATCTCACGTCCGATAAAGGTGGGTGACAGGATTCTCGTCAACAACTTCGAAGGCGACGTGGTTCAGATTCGGCTCATTGCGAGTGTCATGAACACCCTGACCAACGAGACCCTCATCATACCGAACGCGCAAATCGTAGCCAATGTCGTGCACAACTACTCCTACGAAGACAAGCGGGTCATCATCGTCAACAGCGTTCAGGTCTCCTACAGCGCCGATCTCGACGAGGTCGAAGCTGCGCTCCTCCGGGTCGGAGGTCACAACCCCTATCGAGTCTCGAACCTCAAGCCGGCGGTGCTCTTCCGGTCCTTCGACGCCTCGGGGATAACCGTAGATCTCAGGACATGGATCAACTACGCCCATGACAAGATGACGGCCCATTCATGGGGAAACCTCGAGATATGGCGGGAGTTCAAGCGCAGCGGTATCGTCATTCCCTTTCCACAGGTCGATCTGCATATCAAAGACCGACCGCCGTTCGAGAACCGTCCTCCCCTCGAGGGCGAGGGCGTTTAGCCCGTACGCTCTTCGAGAAGGTGCCTTGACAGATCGGGCGAAGCCACTCAGAATAAATATTACAAAATTGCTCATAGAAACCTGCTGAGTGAGCTTGCGAGCACCAAAGGAGGCCTCGTGCGATCACGAAACTGGATTCTCATCGAATCGGCGGCGTTACTGCTCAGTTTCCTGCTGGTGCCCGCCGGGTTTCTTGCTGCGCAGGCGGAGATCACCTACTCGGAAGGCATCGTGCGCGTCGAGCGCGGAACTCAGAGCATCGACGGGGTAATCGGTACTCCACTCGAGATTGGTGACACCGTCGTGACCGGCAGCGATGGAATCGCGATCATTGCCCTCACCTCACAGACTACTATCAAGACAAGGTCGGACACGAGAGTGAAGATAGACTCGCTCGGTGAGCACGCGAAGGTCGGTCTCAGCTCAGGCGGCCTCTTTTCTCGAATCATCGGACACCTTTCGGGGAGCTACGAGGTTGCGACTCCAACTACGACAGCAGGGGTTCGCGGCACTGAGTTCTTCATGGCCTACGGGAGGACCATCGACCAGAATCCGGACGTCTGGCTGTGCGTCAATTCGGGCACCGTGGCAGTCTCCGTTCCCAAGACGGGCGACAATGTCGACGTGCCCGCAGGCAAAGGGATCGACATCCTATCTGGTTTGAAGCTCACTGAGCCCCGTCCCTACAAATGGACGAAACAGCTCAACTGGAATATGGATCCCAACGCGGCCCCGGTACGCGACCATACAAACCTGGATCAGGCCTACAGCGATCTCCTGAATCAAGACTACGACTAAACCTGGAGGGAAGATGAAGATTCGTCTGGGAGCAGTCCTATTGATGCTCGCGGTTTTCGGCGGGACGGCCGCGGCCGATCACGTTCCTGTCGCTCCCCCGCTTCCGTTGGAATACGAGCCGGTGGGACGAGTAATCGCTTCGGTTGGCGCCTTCAACCCCTATCTGGAGGTCCTCGGGAGGTGGAACGACCCGAGCCCCGGTTTCGGCTACCGTTCGGTGACCGTCGGCAGCTACTTTCGGGTTATTCGCAATCTGAAGGTGGGAGCCTTCTATCGCCTCCAAGCCGATGCACGACACAACGACGACTGGGTGGCGAGCGGACTTGTCTCACCGGGCTGGATATGGCAGGACACCAGTAATCGCTACGAGAACCTTCTGGTCCTGGACGCTTCACCACGTTTCCTTCTGCCGATCCCGGGCAAGAGTACCGTCTTCATGCTGAAGAGCCGCTGGACCTACAACTTCTTCAATGGCCAGCAGTCCCTCCTGCTGAGGCCGGGGCTCACCTATTTCTTCATACGCGACCGACAGCCGATAGCTGAGATCAGGCTCCAGTACGCTGCCTACCTTGCGCTGAACTTCGGCGAGGCTCTTCTCTACCGACAGGCCCCCTATCTCGAGGGTCTCTATCATCTGACTCCGGACCTGCTCGTCTCGTTCAGTGCAAGCTACCAGAATCGCGTCTGGACGACCTCGTCCGGCGTAGTCGCGGCGGGCGACTCCCACTACAGCGTCAATTTCCCTTCGCTTCGGTTCCAGGCGGGAATAATCTATCGGCCGGGGTTTTGATGTTCTCGTAGGCGTCTCGAGCCGTCAGCGCGTGTGGAGGAGAGGTCACTCCTCGGTGGAGACCGAATCGCCGGCCCTCCGCTGCCGCAGAGTGATCGGAACATGTCCGGCCGCGAAAACGAGAGCCGCCACGGCAAGAATGGGTGAGCGCAGGATCCCTGCGGCGAAGAGAAAATAGAGGACCGGGGCGATCGCCATTGGGATCGGTATTCCGAGAATGGACTTGACGAGAAGCTTTCGGTCTCTTCCCGCGAGGAAATAGCGAGTCCAACATGCATAGTAGAGACCGAGGGTTACCGCCATACCGAACAGCGCCGCGATATCGAGAGTTGATGTGAAGTGAATGGGGTAGAAAATCGGCGAAAGAAAGACACCAACCTGCCCGACGCGCTCCAGAACCGCAAGCGCGAGAGGTTCGCCACCGGTGGCCCCCCCTGCCCCGAGAAGCCCGGCAGCCGTACCGGTCGGGCTGGTCGTCGGTCGACGGCGTGGGTCGCCGGCCCCCGCTGATGCTGCGCCCCAGCTCGAACGACCGCCGCCTGCCGCAGCGAAGAACACGTTCGGCAGGAGCGCGAGAAGGGGAATCAGGAGCGAGCTGAGGTAGATCACCGGGCCTCCCCTTTCAGCTTCTCCGGTGTGGATTCCTCCAGCAGCAGCTTGATGATATTCTTGTAGCCGATCTTGCGGTATCTCTTGAGAATCTCCGAAATCGCCCGAAAGGCTTCCGGGAACATGGTCCGAAACTCTTTGACCTTCCCGTCGACCTCTTTGAGGTCTTCAAGGCTTGCGAGAGCGGGCATTCACTCCTCCTCACGGCTCGTTTGACTGCAGGGCGTCTGGACATTCTACCAAATCGAGGTCGTCATTGCAGCACCCGGAAAGAGAAGGGGGTAGATGAACCTGGCTCCCGACTCCTCTGAAGCACGGGTGGTCAACACTCCTTCTCCGCTAGTACATTAGGTGAACCGCATGCAGACGGCTGCGTTCGGATTCGAATCGAGTCCGTTTGCCGGCTCAAAAAGTGATGTAGATATGATCAGGCTGTCAACTTCCCGATATCCCATCCGAATCCCAACAGAGAGACGGGCCGTTGCTCGAGACACGGTGGCGGCGGAGGCTCGATATCCTGAAACCGGCGGAGTCGGAGGGGGGAGAGTCTCGCAATGAGTAGCGAACGGAAACGATTGGAGGATTCCCGCGGGAAGGACTCACCGTGGAGATTCTGGGGCCCCTACCTGAGCGATCGTCAGTGGGGCACGGTTCGCGAGGATTACAGCGCCGAAGGGTCGGCCTGGGAATACCTGAGCCACGACGCCTCCCGCTCGCGAGCCTATCGTTGGGGAGAGGACGGCATCGGCGGAATCAGCGACCTCAAGCAGCGTCTCTGCTTTGCTCCTGCCTTCTGGAATGAGAACGATCCCATCCTTAAGGAACGTCTCTTCGGCTTGACCGGTAATGAGGGCAATCACGGCGAAGACGTCAAAGAATACTACTACTATCTCGACAACACACCTTCGCATTCCTACATGAAGATGCTCTACAAATATCCGCAGGCGGAGTTTCCCTATTCGCGCCTCGTAGCCGAGAACGGCCGGAAGACACGAGCAGATGACGAGTTCGAGCTCGTTGACACCGGCGTGTTCGACGACGACAGATACTTCGACATTTTCGTTGAATACGCAAAGGCGGGACCGAGGGACATTCTCGTTCGGATTACCGCCCACAACCGCGGCCCGGAGAGGCGTCCGCTGCATCTCCTGCCTCAGCTTTGGTTTCGCAATACCTGGTCCTGGGAAGAGGGTGCGGAGAAACCGGTTCTCTCCTGGCTCCCTCCAATTGAGGACCGACCGGGAACCGTTGCCGCCGAACATCCGGTCCTCGGACGCTATCTCCTTTTCTATGAAGGCTCGCCTGTTCCCCTCTTCTGTGAGAACCAGACGAACGCGCAACGCCTCTACGGAATCGAGACCAGCGGCTACTTCAAGGACGGAATCGGCGAGTTTCTGGTAGGAGGGAATCGAGATTCCGTCAATCCCGAACGCAGCGGAACCAAGGCGGCGCTGCACTATACGCTCTCGATGCCGGCGGGCGCAACGAGGACAATCAGGCTGCGGCTCGCTGAAGGTTCACGCGGAGATGATCGGGCAAAGCATCACCGGAGCTTCCAGAAGGATCCGTTCGAGGATTTCGATTCGCTCGTCGAGGGCCGGATCGACGAGGCCCGCGAGTACTACGTAGAGATCCAAGAAAGTATCTCCGATCCGGACGAGCGGCTCATCCAGCGCCAAGCTCTCGCCGGCCTACTCTGGTCGAAACAGTACTACCACTATAGCGTTGCTCGATGGCTGGATGGTGATCCCGGACAGCTGGAGCCTCCGGCTCTGCGTCGCACGGGCAGGAACCGCAATTGGACACACCTGTTCAACTCCGACGTTATCGCGATGCCCGACACGTGGGAATACCCCTGGTACGCCACCTGGGATCTTGCGTTTCACTGCATCGCCTACGCCATGATCGACTCCGAGTACGCGAAGCATCAGCTTGGACTCCTTACCCACGAGTGGTACATGCACCCCAACGGGCAATTCCCGGCATACGAGTGGTCATTCGACGACGTCAATCCGCCGGTGCACGCGTGGGCCACTTGGCGAGTCTTTCAGATCGATCGAAAGGCCCGCGGCGGGGACGGCGATATCGCATTTCTCGAGCGTGTCTTTCACAAGCTGCTTCTGAACTTCACCTGGTGGGTGAATCGAAAGGATCCGGCCGACCGCAACATCTTCGAAGGCGGTTTTCTCGGTCTCGACAATATCGGCGTCTTCGACCGGAGCGCACCGTTGCCTACCGGCGGTTCGATCGAGCAGGCGGACGCCACGAGTTGGATGGCGATGTACTCTCTCAACCTCATGCGGATCGCTCTCGAGCTCGCCCAGCATAACCACGTCTACGAGGACATCGCCATCAAATTCTTCGAGCATTTTCTCTACATTGCCAAATCGATGTCGAACATAGGGAGCAAGGGACTTTCCCTGTGGGATGACGAGGACGAGTTCTACTACGACGTCTTGAGCCTTCCCGGCGACGAGTTGGTGCCGATGAGGCTGCGTTCGATGGTCGGCCTCATACCGCTCTTTGCCGTCGAAACCCTGGAGCCGGCGCTCCTCGAACGAGCTCCGGAGTTCAAAAAACGCATGCAGTGGGTCCTCGATCACCGTCCTGACCTCGCCTCACTCGTATCGCGATGGCACGAGCCGGGTCGAGGGGACAGACGTCTGCTTTCGCTGCTTCGCGGTCACCGAATGAAGATGCTGCTGAAACGGATGCTCGATCCCGAAGAGTTTCTGTCGGACTACGGCGTACGCTCGCTTTCGCGCCGGTACGCGGATCGACCCTATCGCTTCAGCCACGACGAGATCGAGCGGCAGGTCGGCTACGAACCGGGGGAGTCGCGCACCGCTACCTTCGGCGGCAACTCGAACTGGCGAGGACCGATATGGTTTCCGGTCAACTACCTCATTATCGAGTCACTGCAGAAGTTCCATCACTACTACGGTGACGACTTCAAGATCGAGTGCCCGACCGGTTCGGGTGAGTATTCCACGATTCTAGAGGTGTCGGAAGAGCTGACCCGGAGGCTCATCTCCCTGTTCCTCGCCGACGACAGCGGACGCCGCCCGGTCTACGGCCAGTACCCGGGGCTCCAGGGCGATCCCTATTTCCGAGACAACATTCCGTTCCATGAATACTTCCACGGGGACACAGGGCGGGGCGTCGGCTCCTCTCACCAGACCGGCTGGACCGCCCTCGTCGCAAAGCTCATCCAGCCCCGAGGGCGATAGGCGTCGACACCCGCGGCGGCCGGTCAGCGGCCGCTTGGCGCGCAGTGAGCTCGAGCTATGTCTCGCGGCCGCGGCGCTTGAGCAGATCCTGCAGAAGAGTCTGACCGTAGATCGCGATGATGAGCACTGCCCCGACCGTACCTGTTTCGATGACCGAGTTGATGTTCGCGTAACCGAAGGTGAAGCTCAGCATGGTGACGACCGCGGTGGCAAGTGCCGTTCCAATGATGGTGCCGCGGCCGCCGAAAATGTAGGTGCCGCCGAGAACGGCTATTGCGATCGCGTTGAGGTTGTCCGTGGCGCCTGCGTCGGGGCGTGCCGTTGCGAAACGTGAGCTCTGGATGATCGCCGCGAGCCCGCATAGTAGGCCGGTCAGCATGTAGGCGCGAAAGCGAACCCATCCCACGTTGATGCCGGAGAACCGTGCGGCCTTTTCGTTGGTTCCGACAAGGCGAAGCTGATAACCGAAGACCGCCTTCGTCGTGATGTACCACATGATGAGCGCAACGGGTATATAGAAGACGAGAAACTGGAAGGGAAGCCCGAGCGCGCTCCCCTGACCGATCGTATTGAACGAGTTCGGAAAAACCGAGAGATTCACCCCGTTGCTGAAAACCAACGCGAGCCCGGAGTAGGCATACAACGTGCCGAGCGTGACGATGATGGCCGGTATTCTCGCGACCACGATGAGCAGCCCGTTGAGACTACCGAGCGCACCCGCGATGATCAGCCCGAAGAGCGCCGCCGGCAGCATGGCCACATGATGCTGGACCATGACCGCGATAAGTATCTGCGTCAATGCGAGGTTCGAACCGACCGACAGCTCGATGCCGCCACCCCCGCCGAGTATGACGAGCGTCTCTCCGAATGCGAGCAACCCTATCTCCACACCGACCGTCGTCATTGTCGCGAGGTTCGTGACCGAAAGGGCGCCGGGAGCCACACCCGCAGTAAACAACAACACCAGTACGAGCATGGCAATGAGCATCCCATACTGCTCGGCTGTCGACGTCATCCAACTCTGTTTCTTCAAATCACTCATTCCTGCCGCCTTCCTCTCATTCCAATCAACACTGATACGAGGATCATGCCCCCGAGGACTACGCTCTGCCAGAAGGACTGGATGTGGAACATGATCACCGCGTCTTGCACCACTTCGACGAGGATTGCACCGAGAACGCTGCCGATGATGCTGCCCTTTCCGCCTTGAATGCGGGTACCGCCGACAACGACTGCGGCGATAACCTGCAGCTCGAACCCTGTCCCTGCGGTCGGCTGAACCACCGGACTTTGGGCGAGCATGAGCAAACCGGCGACGCCCGCGAGGAGACCCATCGCGGTGTACAGGAAGAATTTCAGCTTTCGAACCGGAATCCCCTGGATCGAGGCCGCCTCCTCGTTATTGCCGATTGCAAAGATTCCACGAAAGCTCGGCCGTGTTCTGCTCGCCCAAGCCCCGACGATCACGAGCAATACCGCGCCCAAGAATGCGTAGGGGATGTACCTGCCGATCTTTGCAAGCACGAGGGTATTCACAAGAAACGGCGGTATTGTCGATATCCACGAGCCGCCAAGCAGCGCATAGACGACCGCACGCCAGATCGACAGTGTGCCGAGAGTAGTAATAATCGGCGGGACCTTCCCTCTGGTAATGATGAAGGCGTTGAGGAGCCCGCCGAACGTCGTGGCGACCAGTGCCATGAGAATCGCAAGTGATGTTGGCCACCCATTCTCGAACGTCACGCCGACAACTGCGGCTGCAAGACCGGCCAAGGAGCCGATTGATACGTCTATGCCGGCGGTAATCATTACCAACGTCATGGCTATCGCCGGAACACCGGTAATGGCCACGTCGACCAGAATCTGCGAGATATTCGCCGCACGCCAGAAGAGCCCGTGAGAAACGATACCGACTCCCACAGCTACGACGACGATGAGCGCCGCCAGGATCAGCTCGTACTGAAACGAGCTCGCGCGAAACCAAGCGACCGGAGAACGCCGTGTTGCCTTTGCTTGTTCTACATCTGCTAGGGATTCTGTCATCTCATTCCATCACAAATATTATTCGCCCGCCGCCAGAGCGTGCTTCACCACGTCCTCGGGACGAACGTTGCCGTCGTTTCGGAAGGTCGCCACAAGTCTTCCCTTCCGCATGACGTTGATGACGTCTGACACTGCCAGAACCTCGGGCAGGTCTGAAGATATGACGACGACGCTCAATCCTTGATCGGCCGTCTCGCGAATGAAGCGGTGAAATTCCCGCTTCGTCCCGACGTCTATTCCTCGAGTAGGCTCGTCGAGTATCAGAACCTTGAGATCCTCTGCGAGCCACCGTCCGAGCATGACCTTCTGCTGGTGACCTCCGGAAAGCGAGAGGATAGGATCGTTGGTGCTCGCGATCTTGATCTTGAGCGTCCTGCGGTAGTCTTCGGTCAGGTTGATAGTCTTCTTTTTCAGAACGTGCCCGATGAACGCCGTCAGCTTCGGAAGAATCACGCTGATGAGGTTCTCACGTATCGACAGCCACCCGAAGATCCCCTGGGACTTGCGATCCTCGGGGAGATAGCCGATGCCCCTTCGGATCGCATGGGAAGCCGAAGCGGGAGAGATATCGCGTCCCTCTAGACGGATCGCTCCTCGCTGCGCCGGCAACAACCCATAGACCGCCATCGCCATTTCGCTTCTTCCCGATCCGACCTGCCCGTAGAACCCGAGAACCTCGCCGCGATGAACTGACCAGCTCAAGTCGGAATAGAGCGGAGGGTTGGAAAGACCCGAGACCTCGAGCACGACCTCCGACTCTGACCCGGTGTCGGCCGCAACACGATGCTCCTCTCGATGGGTGTACTCACGCATCGCGACCCCTGCAATCAGTCGGTACAGCCCATCGATGTCGAGACCTTTGGATGCATCGAACTCACCGACGACGTGACCGTCTGTGAGTACCGTCACACGATCGGCGAGCCCTTCGAGCTCTTCGAGGCGATGCGATATGTAGGCCACGCCTTTGCCGGATTCCCTGAGGAACTTGATGATCCGGAACAGCCGTTCGGTCTCGGAGGCCGAGAGTATCGAGGTCGGCTCATCGAAGATGACGAGGCGGGCGTTCTGCAGCAATGCGGCGGCGATCAGGACCAACTGCTGGTCGCCGAGCCTGAGCTCACTCGCGTGCATCTCGAGCAGAGAGTGTGGAATCTCGAGCTGAGAGAAGATGGGTGCGATTTGCCGTCTCATCTCGTGACGATCGACGCTTCCTGATTTCTTCAGAGGAGGATTGGCAACGAACATATTCTCCATCACTGAGAGATAGGGATAAATGAGCGGTTCTTGATAGACTGCGGCGAAACCGAGGTTGCGTGCCTCCAGAGGATTGGAGATGACCACGGGCTTCCGATCGACGAAGATCTCTCCTGAATCGGGTTGGAGAACCCCGGTGATGATCTTGATGAGTGTGGACTTTCCGGCACCGTTTTCGCCGATAAGCGCGTGGACCTCTCCGGTTTTGATGTCAAACGAAACATCGCTCAGTGCCTGCGTGCCGCCGAAGGCGCGGTATATCTCCTTGAGCTCGATAATCTGGACCTGATCGCTCACATCCCTACCCCCTCGCTGGCGTGTGAAAATCGACGCGGTAGGGGCGTATGCCCCTACCGCCTCTTCGAGATCGTTGCAGACGGATGCCCGTCCGCGTTCAACTAGAAGTTGAGGCTGACGTTGCTTTTGTCGATGATCAACGGCGGGCCAAGAAGCAGCATGTGCCGAGCGGCATCATACTCGATCTTGTTCTTGAGACCGGGAACGGTATTCTCAGCCTGGAACTTGTGGCCTTCGAGCACTTGGAGCACGCCCCATGCGGTCAGGTAGCCGAGATCCGTGGGATTCTACAGAACGACGGACTTGACGGTTCCATTGAGAATGTAGGGACGGATCGTGTTCGGGTCGGTTTCACCGCTGATCGCGATCTTGCCCTTGTCGCCGGCAGCTACAACTGCCTGAGCGATCCCGGGAACGTTCGTCGATGCGACGCCGATGAATCCCTTGATGTTCGGGTCGGAGGCGAGAAGACGGGCGGCCACTTTCTCAGAACCGGTGATGCTTTCGCCTGCGTATTCAACCTTGAGGACGTGGAGATTCGGGTACTTCGAAGCGATGCGCTCCTTCATGTACTTGATCCACGCATTGAGATTCGTTGCAGTCGAGCCGGCGGAGATGATGGCGACGTCACCGCTTCCCTGGATCTGCTTACCAACTTGGTCGGCGGCGGCGTAACCGATGGCCTTCGCTCGAGCCTGCTCCACCCAGAGCTGGTTGTTCGAACAGGAAACGTTCGAATCGGAAGCGTAGAACATTATCCCCTGGCTGATCGCCTTGGTGACCGAATCACAGAGCGATGTGGGGCTGTTCGCGGACACACCCACCGCATCGACATGCTGAGCGATGAGGGTGGAGACATATTGATCCTGCCCGGACACGGACGCGGTCGTCGTACCCTCGTAGATGATCTTCATGTGGCCGAACTTCTTGGCGGCGGCTTTCATCCCGTTGTACATTGCGGTGAAGTAGGGGATGCCGATGAGCTTCGGAACGAATGCGATCTTGTAGACCTTCCCCGATGCGGCTGCAGTCATCGTGGTCGAGGAAGAAGAGCTGGACTTCTCGGACGAACCGTTCGCGAAGATGGCCTGCGCGGACAGGAGCATGCCGACAAGCAGCACAGAGAACATGACTAATCGGAAACGACTCTTCATGATGAAACTCCTTGTGATTTTGTTCGTAAACCAACGAGATTCTGATAACTTACAGTCTCTTAATAATTAATTGAATATAGTTATTAAATTTGCTAATATTTCCGGTAGCGTCACCTCGACAGCGAGGCGACGGATCTCGACGATTCGGAGGTCGAACGATGGACGAACGGTTGCGTATCATATTTGCCCGTCGGAGCGTGAGGGACTACACTCGCGATCCGGTGGGCGAATCAGAGATCGAGAGTCTTCTCGAAGCGGCGATGGCGGCGCCTTCGGCAAACAACCGACGCCCCTGGCAGTTTGTAGTCGTTCGCGACCGCTCCCTCCTCGAGCGACTTGCCGAGGCGCACCCCTACGCGAAGATGCTTGCCGGCGCCCCACTGGCAATCGTCGTCTGCGGGGAGAGGAGACTTTCGGACTGGTGGGTGCAGGATTGCGCTGCCGCCACGGAGAACATACTGATCGCTGCGGCCGCTCTTGGGCTGGGTGCGGTGTGGATCGGTTGTCATGGGAAGACGGCGCGAGAGGAGGCGGTACGTCGGCTGCTCGATATCCCGGCCCCGATCGGTGTCCTCAGCATGATATCCGTCGGCCGCCCTGCAGTCGCCGCTCCACCCCGAACCCAGTACGACGCCGGGAAGATCCATTCGAATCGCTGGTAGTACGACGGATGCCGACCCGGCCACGGGCCGCACGGCCAGTCCAAGTCGCAGCGACCGCTCTAAAGCTTGCTCATCGTGGCTTCGAGTGAGGTGTAGCACTCGTCGAAGACCGGTTTGATTTCCGCATAGCGCTTCGATGTCCCGACGTCAGGCTCCACTGATTCGCGAATCCTGATGAAACGCCGCGCACCCTCCGCGAAGTCGAAATAGCCGACCCCGACGCCGCCGATGATAGCCGCTCCCATCGACGTCGCCTCTTCGAGATACTCAGGAACGAGTATACGCACTCCGTAGATGTCGGCGAGTATCTGTCGCCAGAGGGCGCTTCGCGCACCTCCTCCGATGAGTATCAGCTCGTCGATGTCGATATGCTGCCGCAAAATCGAAAGGACGATTTCCAGATTGAATGCAACCCCCTCGAGAACGGCGCGAGCGAGGTCGGCCCGGCCGTTGCTCAGCTTGAGACCGATCCACGCACCCTTTGCATCCGGGTTCCAACGTGGGCTCCGCTCTCCGAGAAGATAGGGCAAAAAGACAACCCCGTTCGCTCCCGGCGGTGAGGAGGCGGCCTCTCGGTTGATGCTCTCCAAAGCGGCGGCCTCGTCGTCGGAGGCCCCGGAGCGGCCGGCGAACAGCTCGCCTGCAAGCCATCCGACCGAGCTCCCGGCGGTCTGTACCGTTCCGCACGGTTGATAGAGCCCCGCCACCGGGAGAGCCCAGGTGAAGGTGCGCATGGTTTCGTCGAGGATCGGCGTCCGCGTCGCTGTAGAAATCCAGGATGAGGAGCCGAGATAGTTGTAGCAGATACCTTCTTGTACGCACCCGACCCCTACCGTGGCACAGCCTCCGTCGCCGGCTCCGATCACAACAGGGGTGTCGACCGCCAGGCCGGTTTCGGCCGCTGCCTCGGAGGTCAGGCCGCCGGCGACGGAGGCGGAGTCGTAGGCATCAGGAAGGAGCTTTCGGTCGATTCCGGCCGCTTCGAGCACCTGTTCCGACCATTTCATTTCGTTTATGTCGAAGCAGTTGGTTCCCGAGGCGTCGTTGAAATCGGTGAGGAACTTCCCCGTAAGCCTCAGGTTGACGAAGTCCTTTGCATTCAACATCTTGTGAGTTTGACGGTAGATCTCCTTCTCATTCTCCCGAAGCCACATCAATTTCTCGATCGAATAGGAGGCACTGACCCTGTGGCCGGCAATCCGGTAGAGCTCACGTCCGTCGATCTTCTCAAGCAAGCTCTGAGCCTCAGCGGTCGCCCGCTGGTCGGAGTAGATGATGGAGTTTCGAAGCGGTCGGCCCGCTGCGTCTACGCAGAGACATCCCATCATCTGACCGCTGAGGCAGACGACGCCGATTTCGCTCTTGTCGGTGGTCTCGAGGATAGCCCGTGTGGTTTCTACGACGGCACGCCACCAGTCGTTCGGATTTTGCTCGGCCCGGTTCCCGGGGCCGTAGAAGGTCTCGTAGCTGCTCGTCCGAGAGCTTACGAGTCTTCCTTCGGTATCGAAAAGCGTCGCCTTGTCGCCCGACGTCCCGAGATCGTGTGCCAGGATATAGGGTTTCATGATCCTCCCCGAAAGATCATTATATGTGACTCAGACCAGATGTCAATGAAGCATTTGACAAACAAGGGTGCCCTAACTATAATCTTATCATCCTGTAATTACATCTTTGCGCAACGCAGAGAGCGTGTGATTCGAACCCACCGGGGAGAACCTGTGCCGCAGAGACCATTCACACATCGCGTCCGGGCTTCGGACTTCGTCCCAGAATCCTACGACAATCGCACCGAACGCCGGCTCTCGGCGTTGGAGGGGCAGTTCGCCGACGAAGCTGCTTTTCGCACGATGATCGCCCACGGAGACCCGCTGCTCTATGAGGTCTACGAGTTCGGTGCCGAAAGAGTACCCGGGGGCCTGCTCAGCGGTGTCTCGATTCTCCACAGCGGTCGAGTAGGAGAAGAATACTTCATGACCAAGGGCCACTTTCATCAGCTCCTCGAAACTGCGGAAAGCTACTACTGTCTGGCGGGCAGGGGATTCATGGTCATGGAGACGCCCGAAGGCGACACCGCGGTTGCGGAGCTCGGCCCGGGGACCGCCCTCTATGTTCCTCCCAGATGGGCTCACCGATCAGTCAACATCGATGATTCGGACGATCTGATAACCCATTTCGTATATCCTGCAACCGCGGGACATGACTACGGAACGATCGAGAGTCGCGGGTTCCGTAAGCTCGTGGTCAGTCGAGAGGGAAGGACCATGGTAGTCGACAACCCGAAATGGTTGGGGAGCAGGTAGGCGCATCATGGATCCGAAAACCTTTCGTATTCTCGTCACCCCCACCTCTTTCGGCCGTATGGACCCGGGATTGCGCCGGCGCCTCGAGGAACAATCCGGTGCGGTCGTCTACAATGAGACGGGGAAACCTCTCACCGCTTCGCAGCTCAAGGAGCTGCTTCCGGGCATTGACGGATACATCGCGGGAGTGGACGCCGTTACCGAGGAGGCCCTTGAGGCCGCCGATCGGCTCAAGGTGGTGGCCCGCTACGGCGTCGGCGTCGATAAGGTCGATCTCCAGGCGGCAAGACGACGCGGGATAGCGGTGACCAATACGCCGGGAGCGAACTCGGTTTCGGTGGCGGAGCTCACGATCGGGCTTATCCTTTCGCTTCTTCGAAAGCTCCCGAATGCAACGGCAGCGACACGCGCGGGAGCGTGGCCTCGGATCAACGGCCTCACCCTGCGAAATAAGTGCGTGGGGATCCTTGGCTTCGGGGCAGTCGGTCGATGTGTCGCACGGCGTCTTGCTCCCTTCGACTGCCGGCTCCTCGCCTTCGATCCCTACGCAGAGGGCTCTGCCGCCGGAGCGATAGGCGTCACGATGACGAATCTCGAAAACCTGTTAGCGGATTCGGACATCGTTACACTGCACGTGCCCGTTACCGACGAGACGCGAGACATGGCGAACGACCGGTTTTTTGCTGCCATGAAAGAGGGCTCCTACCTCATAAACACCGCTCGCGGAGAGCTGGTCGATGAATCGGCGCTTCTTCGCGCGCTCGATGCCGGACGCCTCGCCGGAGCCGCGCTCGATGTCTTCGGACAAGAGCCTCTCCCTGCAGAAAGTCCGCTTCTGGCGTCGGAGAAGATCATCATTACGCCTCATATGGCCTCACACACCGATGATGCGATGAGGCAGATGGCGGAAATGGCCACCGCAGACTGTCTTGCAGTTCTACGGGGAGAGAAGCCAAGACACCCTGTAATTTGACAACCGGCGAGGACGACGAACAATGGCAATAAAATCGACCTTTTATTTCATCGGAGTGACGACAGCCCACTCCTCGATCATGAAAATATTTCCGCTCTGGATGCGGGAGCTCGGACATCCGGAGGTCCGCATAGAGGGAGTAGACTGCAGGATCCACGACGACCCGGAGGTGTACCGGCGCATCGTTCGACGCATAAAGGAGAACGACGATACGGTCGGCGCTCTGGTTACGACCCACAAGATCGACCTCCTCGCCGCCGCCCGCGATCTATTCGACTATATCGACCCATACGCTCAGACAACGGGAGAGATATCGAGCATCTCGAAACGGGAGGGACGGCTGGAAGGACACGCGAAAGATCCGATAACCGTCGGCGCGAGCTTGAACGAGATCGTGCCCTCCGGCTATTTCGGCAGCACGGGCGGAGAGGTCCTTATATTCGGTGCCGGTGGATCCTCGGTCGCTACGGTTCTTCACCTTGCAAATGTGAAAGAGCCGGCGGACCGACCCGAACGAATTGTTGTCGTCAACCGTAGCAGACCGAGACTCGACTCGATGAGGTCCATGGTGGAAGAGCTTTCTCCGCAGTTTCGCGTCGAGTATGTCGAAAGCACAGATCCGGCACGAAACGACGAGATTATGGCCGCCATGCCTGAACACAGCGTGGTGATCAATGCCACCGGCATGGGCAAGGATAGCCCCGGCTCGCCGGTGACCGACGCCTGTCGCTTCCCGTTGCATGGGATTGCATGGGAGTTCAACTATCGAGGCGAGCTCCTCTTCCTCAAGCAGGCCCAAGCTCAGCAAACGACGAGAGACCTTCGAGTAGAGGACGGGTGGGTGTACTTCCTCCACGGGTGGAGCCAGGTCGTCGCCCAGGTGCTCCACCTCGACATGAGCTCGGAGCTCTTCGCCCGACTCTCGCAAAGGGCTGCCGAGGTGACGGGGAAATAGGCAGGAGCGCTTTCCGCACGCAGTAAGCCACGGTATAGTGTAGCGAAAGGAGCGCTGAATATGGGCATTCTGGCGGCGGATGATTTTGTCTTTGACAAGCGGCTGCCCTACTATCTGCAACTGAAATCCGTGCTCGAAGAGAAGATCGACCGAAGAGAGCTTCGTCCCGGCGACAAGCTGCCGAGCGAGGCAGAGCTCTGCGACGAGTTTGGGGTGAGCCGAACCGTGGTTCGCCAGGCCCTGAAGGACATGGAATACGAAGGGCTCATCATCAAGAAAAAGGGCAAAGGGGCATTCATATCGGAGCCGAAGATCCTCGAATCCTTTGTCCAACAGCTGACCGGATTTCACCAGGACATGGCGGCTCAGAAGCGTTCGACACGGTCGACCGTCATCGAGCTCGATACGATCTCATGCAGCCGACGAATAACGAAGATACTTGGGCTTCGATCCAACGCCCGCGTGGTGCTCTTGAAGAGATTGCGCTTCGTCGACGACGACCCGATCCAGCTTGTCAGCTCCTACATCCCCTATCGCCTATGCCCGGAGCTGTTGTCGGCCGACTTTCGCTCTCAATCGTTGTATCACTTCCTCGAGGAACGAGGGATATTCCTGGCACGAGGGTACAGGACCATCGAGGCGGTCGGCGCAACCGCGGAGGAGGCAAGCCATCTGGGGCTCGAACCGGGAAGCCCCACGATCCGCATTGAAAGCATCGGCTACACGGCGGAGGGCACCCCTGTCGAGTACTACGAATCGGTGCATCGGGGGGACCGAACCCGCTTCCGCGTTGAGCTGGTACGGAAACGAGTCCGAAAAACGGGTGACAGCCGGGGTCAATCGATCCCCGCAGACCCGACCCTATTTGGAATCGAGGTTCTGCCGACGACCATTCCAGAATCGACATCCAAGCGCTCGAAATCCAAGAAAAGGAGGTAGCGGCTGAGATGGACTACCGATACCTGGGAAAGAGCGGGCTCAAGGTCTCCGAGCTTGCCATGGGAACTCAAACCTTCGGTTGGGGAGCCGACGAGAAGATCGGCCATCTGATGGCGGACCGGTATCTCGACGCAGGGGGCAATCTCTTCGACACGTCGAGTACCTACAACGAAGGGGAATCCGAGAATATCCTCGGACGCTGGATAGCATCGCGCAAGAATCGCGATTCCGTCGTCATTGCGACGAAGGTGTTCTTTGCCACCGGCGTCGGCCCCAACGACATCGGTCTCTCACGAAAACACATCTTTACCTCGGTCGAGGAAAGCCTTCGCAGGCTCCGTACCGATTATATCGACCTCTACCAGGCTCATTGCTATGACCTCGCCACTCCGATCGAGGAAACGATAGATGCGTTCAACGATCTGGTCCGAAGCGGCAAGGTGCGCTACGCCGGGGCGTCCAACTTTACCGCAAGCCAACTGACGAAGGCGCTCCTCCTTGCCGAGTCCCACTCCTCCTCCCTTCTGATCTCGCTGCAGGCCGAATATAGCCTTCTCGTTCGGGAGACCGAATGGGAGCTTCTCCCGGTCTGCGAGGAGAACGGAGTGGGTCTGCTTGCCTGGTCCCCGCTGGCAGGAGGCTGGCTCTCGGGAAAGTACGAGAGGGGCATTTCCGCCCCGGCCGACAGCAGGGTTGGACGAGGCGACCGGTGGGACGACCTGCCCGAGCAACGCGAGGACGAACGCACCTGGCGGGTCGTCGAGGCGCTGAGAAAGATTGCGGAAGCGCGCGGCAAGACCCCCTCCCAGATTGCGCTCAACTATCTCCTACGGCAATCCCGGCTCGTCGTTCCGATCTTTGGTGCACGCACTCCCGAGCAGCTCGCCGAGAACCTTGGGGCCACCGGCTGGGAGCTTACCTCCGAGGAGACGGAAACCCTCAGCAAGGCAAGCGTGCTCCCCCTGCCCTATCCCTACCGCTTCATAGAGCGCTACAGTCGTCGGAGAGATCGACCATAGCCACCTGCGACCGGGGCGAAGGCGCTACAACGATCTGATCGTCTTCTCCATCGAAGTGGTTTCTCCGCCGTCGAGAAAGCCGGTCTTTACCGAGAAGGTGACCTTCTCCTGCCCGGGCAGAGACCTCACGTTCCCCTTCTTTTTCTCGGCCGTGTACCCCTCCGGTTCGCAGGTCGACGGCAGGGCCATGCCGATTACCTGTTGATCGCGGTGCTTCAACATCCACCTGACCGTGTGGTTGAGCTGCCGGACGTCGTAGCTGACGTAGTCCGAAGTCCCATCGACGTGCTTCTGAATCATATGTGTCATGCCCTTCGCGTCGTGTCTCAGATTTTCCACATAGAAGACGACCTCGGGATTGTACTCGTCCTCCGGTCTCAGTACCCGTGTCACCTCGGGGTTCTTCTTCAACTTATCGAGAAACTGAAGGTAGGTTTTGGTCGGATGAACATGGCCGGGTATCTGAGACCGGACGACCATGTCTGAGGTGCTCCATCCCGTTGCCTGAATGATCTCTCCGTTGTCCTCCGGCAGGAAGTTGATGTGACACATATACATCAGGTCCATCGGATAGTGGGCAAGATTTTCGATCGTCATGCTCACATCGACGACCCCTCGCCGGGCGTAGAGCTTCACAAGGGGGACGGCGCGGTACTTGTCGCCGAACGCACGTATGTAGGTAAAGGAGCCCGAGATGCCTATGTAGGGCTCCCCCTCCTCCTCGCCGAAACACAACCAGGCCTCCTGATAGGGTGCGGCAGGAAGCTCGCCATGCACCGGGTGGTCGTCCTCCGGACCCGGCGTGCCCATACGAAGCGCGCCGCAGTGGTAGAGAAAGGCCCCGTAGGAATCGAAGAGGTTCGGGGAGCGTACCGGCTCGGAGAAGAAGCTCTTCATCTGAAGGGGACGACCCCCGAAGTGTGCCTCCCAAATCTGCTGGCCCTGATAGGGGAGAACGACGATATACCCCCGTGGGGACTCGATCCGCACCCCCTCGACGCCGGTGCTGAACAGAAAAGTGGAGGCTCTTAGATCGCCGGTCTCGAGGATCGGCCGGACAGAGGCCGAAAACTGCGCTTTCCTCAGATTGACACGTCCTTCCATGCACTTCCTCCCTCTATGAGGTTGCTGAAAAAAGAATGGTAACCACGAAAAATATATTTCAACAACATCACAGTTTGTTTCGTCCTCTACTATATCACCACTCTATCGGGCTCAGCGCAAATTATCGAAAGGGAGTATACTGAGCTGCGGACTTGAGTGCGATCGCAGCCGTCACAGCCGAGGAGGCAGAGATGTATCTGGCCCATACGAGCGACGAAGGTATCATGTGCACAACCAAATCAGGCAACAAAATTTACTGGATGCTAACGAGCGAGATAGGCGCTCCCAACTTCGAGATGCGCTACATAGAGGTTCCCCCCGGCGGCAGGACGAGCTTCGGTCATCATCCTCACGAGCACGAGGTCTTCGTCATTCGAGGTGAGGGGACCATCAAAGGGCCTCATCCGGATGCACGGCTCGTTCCGGGGACTGCAGTCTTCGTGCCCGGCGACGAAGATCATCAGTTCGTGAACGCGAGCGAGATTGAGCCCTTCGGGATTATCTGCATCGTTCCCAAGGGAGCGGAGAGCGAATACAAGCCACCGTGCGCCGGGTAGAGTTGCCCATGAATCATACCGTCGAAAGCGCCCTTCAATTCGGGGCGGGTAACATCGGACGCGGTTTCATGGGGCAGCTCTTCTTCGAAACCGGTTACCACACAATCTTTGTAGACTCCGACACCAAGCTCGTCGAGCGGATAAACGGGCGCAAACGATACGTTCTGCGTCTCCTCGACGCCTACTCGAAACGCGAACGCGACCTAAGAATCGCAAACATCAGCGCTCTCTCCACTCTTCAGACCTCGGACATTGCGGCCTCCTTCGCCGCCGCGCGTACCGCTGCGACTGCGGTCGGCGTCGAAAATCTAAAGTCCATTGCCCCGCTCATCGCCGCGGGCATCGCCGAACGCTACCGTTCGGACGGTGGCCCAATCGACATATACCTCTGCGAAAACCTCTACGGGGCGTATCAGATCCTGCACGACGAGGTCATGCGACTGCTCGAGCCTGGACCGAAACGGTGGGCACAATCCAACGTCGGATTCGTGGGAACCGTCGTGGCCCGGATGGTACCTCAGCCGCGTAAGAACCGCACCGGCGCAGACCCTCTCCTCGTCCTTGCCGACTCCTACCACACCTTGCCCTTCGACGGTGCCGCCACCAAGGCTCCGCCGCTGCCGGTGGAGGGGATGTATCCCGCGGCGAGCTTTCGCGCCGAGGTCGAACGCAAGCTCTTTACCCATAACCTCGGCCACGCCATCCTCGGCTACATCGGCTATCTGAAGGGTTTGCACTATGTGCACGAGGCGATCGCCGATCCCTACATCGCCGACGTCTTTTCCAACGCGCTCGAAGAGTCTGCACAGGCTCTCGTAGCAAAGTATCCCCAGGATATCGACTCGGCCAACCACCGGGAGGTACTGGCCGACGTCTACGTTCGTTTTGGCAACCCCATGATCATGGACACCGTGCAGCGGGTGGCCCGAGATCCCATCCGTAAGCTCGGTCCCGACGACCGCATGATAGGAGCCGCCAAGCTCTGCATAGAACAGAAGGTCACCCCACAGGCGATCGCGCTCGCCTGCAGCGCGGCGCTCTGTTACGACTACGAAGGCGACGCGGCTGCGGTGAAGCTGCAGAAGACGATCAAAAAGCTAGGGGTGGAGAAAACCTTCGCAGGCATCTCCGGCGTCCGACCCAGCAGTGCTTTCGGGAAGGCCGTGCGTAGGGGCTATGACGAGCTGCAAAAGTTACGAGCCGTCCGGCACGAGGAGTGACCACACCGGTTTAATCAACCTGTAATCACAGGTTGATCTTTTTTCTTGACAAACACAGGAGTTGATCTATACTAGTTTCTGCCTCATTAAATTTAATTAATGGGGAAGGAGGAATCGAAGTATGCGAAGAAGACTCTTACTTCTCGTTTTACTGGTATCTCTTGGCCTCGTCGTGACGGGATTTGTCTTTGCCGGAGGGTCGAAGGAACAACCGGCCCCGTCGGCCACCTCGAGCACACCGGCTACTTCCCAGCCGACGCAGGCGGCGCAGACTGCAACCGCCGGAACCGAGGTTTCCGCGGCCATCAAAGACCACCGCGCCGATCCGAACAATCTCTTCCCGAACGGTATCGGCTCTACCTCCTACAGCGGTGTACACCTCGTCGCGGTCAGCCAGACCGGACCGCAGGTGTCGGGCCCGTTGCAGGAGTACAAGGCGATGTGGGAGAAGAAGACCGGCGCGACGGTGGAGGTTCAGACCTTCCCGTTCGGTGATCTCTTCCAAAAAATCCGGACGGCCTTCGTGTCCGGGGCCAACCCCTTCGACGTGCTGGTTTACGCCTCCGACTGGGCCGGCGACATCATGGGCTCCGGCTATGTTGTTCAGGTTCCGCAGAGCGTCCAGGAGCAGATGGGCTACAAGTATTTGATCCCGGCCTACAAGGATCGGATCCTCTCCTGGGGCGGCAAGATCTACGGCCTACCCTACGACGGCGACGCGCACATGATGTACTATCGCCACGACCTGTTGACGAACCCGACCTACCAGCAGGAGTTTAAAGCTCAGTTCGGATACGATCTGCCGGCACCCCCGAAGACCTGGCAGCAGTACTACGACATCGCCAAGTTCTTCAACGGCAAGACCGTGGACGGTCATACGATCTACGGTGCCGGAACGGCGTTCAAGCCTCATGACCAGTCCTACTGGACCTTCCTGGGTGTTGCAGCCTCCTTCTCGAAGGCGCCGGGAGACCCCGCCTACTTCTTCGATCCTACAAACATGAAGCCGCTCATCAACAACCCGGGCTTCGTCAAGGCACTTGACTTCTACACCTCGCTCGTGAAGGTCGGCCCGCCTGGAGTAACGAACTGGAATGTGGGCAACATTCGCTCCAACTTCCCGGCAGGCAAGGTGGTCGAGGCCATCGACTGGGGCGACGTCGGACCGCTCTCCTCCGACCCCAACTCCTCGGTGGTAGTCGGCAAGTGGGGCTCGGCCCTCGAGCCCGGAGTGGACGAGTACTGGGACAACCAGAAGAATGAGTGGGTCAAGAAGTACAACCAGGCCCCCTACCTCGCCTTCGGTGGTTGGATCGAAGGGGTAACCAGCACCTCGAAGAACCAGCAGGCCGCCCTCGATTTCGCAGCCTTCATGGGCTCCGACAACATGAGCCTACGCCTCTGCGTCGAGCCGGGCACGGGCGTCAACCCGCACTACTTCAGCGATCTGAACAACTTAGCTCCGTGGGACAAGCTGGGGATGACCCCGGCTGAAGCGAAGGAGTACCTCGACGCCATCGGCAACATCATCGGCAACTCCAACAACGTCGTCGACCTCCGCATCCCGGGTGCCGCCGAGTATTTCGACGCTCTCGACACGCAGCTCGCGCAGGCCGTCGCCGGCCAGATCAGCTCGAAGACGGCTCTCGACAATGTCGCTGAGCAGTGGAACAAGATAACCGATCGCATCGGACGAGCCCAACAACTCAAGCTGTATCGCCAGATGCTCGGTTTGCCGCCGCTGTAGGACGCGTCGCCCGCGATTTATCGCGGCTTCAAGGCGGGCTCCGCCGAGCCCGCCTGCCGCCGTAAGACATTTCATATTGTGTCAGTGAACGATTCCCATCTCTGAAGGGGTGCAAAGTGGAATCCAACGTAACCAGGCTTCAGAACCACGGCCATCTCCCCCGAGACAACAGCAAATACCTTTTCATTCTCCCTGCAACGCTTATGATCCTGGTCTTCTCAATTTTCCCATTGCTATTCTCGCTGGTCTTGAGCTTCGTCAACTGGGATCTGAGCAGGCTGAGCGGGGGAATACGGTTTGTTGGTCTCCATAACTTCGCCGAGCTCTTTACCGATCACCGCTTCTGGAACACGGCCAAGGTCACTGCGATATTCGTGGTGTGCGGTGTCATACTGCAGTACGTCGTTGGGCTGAGCATCGCGCTGTTGCTGAACCAGAATGTACGCTTCCGTCGCTTCTTTCGGGTCGTCTTCCTCATGCCGATGATGTTGACGCCCGCTGCCGTGGGCTATCTCGGACGGATGCTTTTCGACGAAACCCAAGGGCCGGTGAACGATCTCATCAAACACCTGGGCGGACCGATCATTCCCTGGTTGAGCAACTCGGTCCTCGCCCTGCCGACCCTGATTCTGACCGATACCTGGGAGTGGGTTCCCTTCATGATCATCGTGCTCCTTGCAGGGCTCCAATCCCTCCCTCCCGATGTGTTCGAAGCGGCCTCGGTGGACGGGGCCTCGACCTTTCAGGTATTCCGCCGCATCACCTTCCCCATGTTGCTGCCCACCACGGTGACCGTCATGCTTATTCGAGGGCTCGAAGCATTCAAGCTGTTCGACATCGTTGCAGTGATGACGGGTGGGGGACCGGGAAATGCGACTGAATCGGTGACCTGGTACGCCTATCTGACTGCGTTGACCTTCGGTCGTCTCGGATACGCCTCTGCGATCGCCTATATTCTGCTCGTCATGATCGTCATATTCTCGTTGGTGTTCCTGAGAGTCATGCGAGACCGTATTGCGGCCACACAGTAGAGAGGGGGAGAAGATGTCATTGACCAAGACCGTGAGACGACGCGCGTGGCGCACAGTCACCTATGTACTGCTGTTTCTCTGGGCCTTCATCGCTCTGTTTCCTCTCTACTGGTTGCTGATTACCTCCTTCAAACAACCAATTGCAGTTTTTCAGGGGCCCAAGTACCTTCCATGGATCGATTTCCAACCCACTCTCAACGCCTGGAAGTTCCTTCTCACCGGCCCAAACCATGCCGCAGTGCTCCGAGATTGGCGCAATAGCGCCATCGAGGCAATCTCGAGCGCCGTCCTTGCAGTCTCGATCGGCTCTATGGCAGGTTACGCCCTGACCCGCTTCTCCTATAAGATCCGTTTTCTGAAATGGAAGAACAAGGATATCGCCTTCTGGATAATCTCTCAGCGCATGCTGCCCCCGGTCGTCGTGGTGCTGCCCTTCTTGATCATGTACCGAGTGGTCGGCCTGGTCGATACCTACCTGGGAATGATCCTCGCCTATACCGTCTTCAATCTGCCCTTTGCCGTCTGGATCATGCGCGACTTTTTCGCCAGCCTTCCGCTCGATCTGGAGGAGAGCGCGCTCATCGAAGGCGCCTCCCGTTTCAAGGCATTTCGGTTGATAGTCATCCCCCTTGCCGCTCCCGGGTTGGTAGCAACCTTTCTCTTCTGTATGATGTTTGCATGGAACGACTACCTGTTCGCGTTGATGCTTACCTTCAGCCGCGCCTCGACCATTCCGATGTACATCGCAGGGGAGGGTAGCCAGTCCTACGGCCCACAGTGGTGGTACCTTTCTGCCCTTTCGATGATGGCGGTCGTCCCGATGATGATCGTCGCAGTCTTCGTCGAACGATTCATCAGTCGCGGCCTTGTCGTGGGGGCGATCAAGTAGAAGCGCGTTGCTTCAATTCTTCACACAGCTCGCTCAATTGAACCGCATGCACGGCTCTCATGGCCTGAGCCTACTGATCAACGCGCAGACGGACGGCTGGAGCCGGCTGCCGATTCGCGTGGTCCTCGGTCGAGATCCCGGTCTGGATGAGTCCCATGCGGATCGGAACTGTCGCGGCAGCGGGTGTCGCACTCGTCGTATCCGCGGGTCGTATCCGCGGGTCGTATCCGCGGGTCGTGTCTTCGGACTGACGCACCGTCAGGCTCGGACCAGGAGTTTACGGCATGTTGCGGATTTGTTATCTTATATTCAGAGGACCGAATCATGTATCGCAACGAACTGTTTCGGCAGACCTCCGTCAGACAGGGGGTGCCGAGGAATGGATGGTCCCGGCGGACAGCGACTCGCCGAGCCGAGCTCATCGCCGCGACGGGGGAAACGCGACTTCGGATCGTGACGCCGGCAATCAGGCGGCAGCTATCGATCGTAATGACGATACTCATCGCTGCGATCACACTTGGAGTCGTATTCTACCGAGAACCATTTCGGTTCTGGAAATACCCACTGAGCGACCTCGGAGCGACCGTGACCGAGCACGGATTCTCGAACATTTTCTCAATTCTCTTCTTCGATTCCGGAATGATTCTGAGCGGGCTCATCATGTTTTCCATTAGCTCACGGTTTGCAGCCTCGAAGGTTGAGCATCGCAGAATCAAGCGGGGGTTGACGTTCCTGTGCGGAATCGGCTTCTTCGTCATCATCTTCCCCTACAACATCAACGACACCATTCACATGACCGGCGGCGGTGCAGTATTCGGAAGTCTGTGGGGGCTCACCGTACTGTTCCTGCTCGAGCTGAGACACAGTGTCGGGTGGCTCCGATTCTGGGCCCTGCAGCTTCCGCTGCAGGGAACGATACTCCCCTACGCGGCGTTGTTCATGGCCGGCTTGCCGATCAAACAGGTTTTTCAGAAGCCGGCGGTGGTTGGGTTGATGCTGACGTTGGGGCTGACCTTGTGGATGCGAACGAGGGTGCGTCGGGCTGCGCCCCTACCGGCGAACCGTTCGGGAATCGGCAGCGAAGCTCGTCCCTTCGACGACACACCTGAATTGAGGTAACCGCTTTCTGCCGTCTCGGTGTTACAGTACCGAGTGTGTTCATGAAAGGGGGATTCCCGATGAAAGCTCTGTTGAGCATCGGGCTCGTGCTCTGCCTCGGTTCCTTCACCGGCTTCACTGCGGGCGCCTATCCCGGCGGAGGCGGCGGAGTAGAGCTCTATACCAATATGGACGCCGCGCTTCTGTCGGGAGTCGGCATCCCGACCGCCGCGCTTGTCGATCTGCCGCAAGGTTCAGCCTACGGAGTCGGAGGATTCGGGTATGGGATAGATCGCCACGGCTGGAAGATAGGCGGATTCGGAAAGGCGATCTTCATGGGTGGTCCGTCGCTGCCGCTTTCGATGCGCAACGCGCAGGTGGTGGTCAACTCGGTTGCCGGAGGTATCGGTGGCCTGATTTCGGGAGGTCATGGACGCATCGGCCCTCTCGATCTGTCGATCAATTGCCGCCTCGGCGTGGGGGGGCTTGCAGTCAGCGGATGGATCAGCCGTCAGGGTTTCGCTCCCTATTTGTCGAATATCGGGATTGTAGCACTCTACGGAGCCGCAGATATGGAGGTCGGGGTTCATTTCTTTCCGGCAATGATGATCTCGGCATTCGCAGGCATCGAAAGTCTCGCACCTATTGCCTATGGCGCCGATCTCGTGATCGTGCCTACGCCGACGATGGGCATTCGCCTCACGTGGGGGAGCTTCTAAACGCCTCCGGTGGACTGACGGTCGGTGCGATCGAACGCGGGAACAACGGTGTTGACCTTCAATGACCGGTCAGTGCCCGTACGCGCGTCATGCCGGAGGAGCGCACGCTTGAGGCGCCGAATAAGCTCACGCGCTGCCCTTGTCACAACCACGAGAACGTTGAGGACTCGAACCTCGATTCCGGTCTTCCCGTCCGTTGCGCCGCTCGCCAGCCAAACGGCTCGCTGAGCGGGCACCTCAGGAGGTTTCCCCCACATCCGTGTTATCGTTTCAAAGGGGTGCATCCGGTCCTCGTAGCCGGCGATAGCCGAGACGTTCAAGACCATGTCCGTGAGAACGAGGCCGGGATTCAGCGCAAACACCCCGATATTCCGGTCTCTGTATTCTTCGGCAAGAGCCTTCGTGAATGCCCGCACCCAGGCTTTGGACGACGCGTACGCGTTCTGCAGCGGCACGGGTTGTTTGTCCCCTCTTCCGAGGAGATTTGTCAATTTCCCGCCGCCGTTCCTCAGGAAGTGTTCGAGAGCGACGCGGGAACCGTGGTAGGTTCCGAATATATTCGTCTGCAGCACCGCTCGATATTGATCGTCAGGAACATCAACCGTCGGGCCGTATGGTCCGGAGAGGCCGGCATTGTTGACCCAGATGTCAATGTGTCCAAACCTGCTCACCGCACGCTCGGCAAGCAAACGCACCTGTACAGCGTCACCCACGTCGCATGCGATTCCGTCCGCCAAACTGCTTCCACCCAGCCCTTCGACTGCCCCCCTCACCGAGTCGCCGGACCGCGAACCTATGACGACTCTTGCACCTGCCTCGATGAAGGCGCGGCAATGCCCAACCCGAGTCCTCGCGTGCCACCGGTGACTACTGCTACCTTTCCTTCCAACGATATCTTCTTCATCTCACTCCTGCGTAATCTCAGATTCTCAGGTGCAGTCTATTGGAGGAACGTTGTGCAGTCAAACACCAACCGCAGCACGGATCATTGACATCGTGGTTCGCACAGGAATATAACCAAATAGTCGACGCTATCTGATCAACAAAAATCATTATACAAACACGGTCGAATCAGTCACTCTTCACGTTCTATCCGTTCAGAATGGCCTCAGCAGGTTAGAGGCTGGGCATGAGAGGAGGCAGGATGATTGAGGAAGTGATGGGCGAGGCCGACAGAAACCGTTCCAGAGCACGCGGCGCTTTCGGCGAAGCGCTGCGCTCGCGGGTTTGCTCGGAAGGTTTCGCAAGAAGGGTGCGCATTTTCTCTTCACCATTTCGCCGTTCGGCGTCGTCCCGATTTCTCAGACAATCTCGGGTGCGGCGCTCCGCATCGGAGCGGTGCCACTCTTTGTCGTAGTTGGAGGTCTCGTGGTGGCCACCGCGCTCGTCTCGACTACAAACCGCCGCATACGAGCGCGTGAGTTCCGACAACGATCTCTCAGAAAGGAGGTTTCCCGATGAATCTTGCCTCGGGATGGGCACCTGTCTTCTCAATCGTAATGGCCGCAATCGCTAACGCGGGAGGATCGACCCTTTTGAAGTACTCGACCTCATACCGGAGCGCCGAGGGCGGCAAGAACGCCGTGTTCTACCTGCTCTTCTTCGGCGCGATGGCCCTCTTTGGAGGATCCTTTCCATTCTATGCCTTTGGCCTTTCGAAGATGCGTCTTTCCGTAGCGCAGCCGATATTCACCGTGGGGACCTACACCGCAGTTGCCCTCGGCGCAATTCTGCTCTTCCGGGAACCCTATTCAGCAACGAAGATCATCGGTCTCGTCGTCATCATGGTAGGGGTGCTTCTCGTCTCGAACGGATGAAGAAACCGTCTGCCGGGGGCTCGCGGGACTCCGTGAACCTCCTGTGTCACGGCCGGACGATGCGCCGCGGGAAATCGCGTCTCTTCCGAGTGTGGTCGACGACATTCGAACACTGTTCAACGAACAGGATGTGCTGATCTTGGAGGATCTCAATGCGGACGTCGCGTACTATCGGGAGGCAGGATACCGGTCCAGCTTTCCCGAGACCGCTTACCGATGGCCCATCCCCAACGCCGTCGACATGACCGTCGCCCCCTCCGACAATACCTACGACCGTATCGTGATCGCCTGCCGGTTGGGGCCCTGTTCTATTGCAATAGGGACACCGATTGATGCAAATCTTGCATAAACGGTATCGACGAATTTACAAAGTTCCTGAAAAGAAA
>Ga0315535_1000483_pt1 | contig 28134 bp, 24 predicted proteins | sample SalMarSW160220MG_2_FD_203092 | JGI IMG/M metagenome (GOLD analysis project Ga0315535, IMG submission 203092) | Salt marsh sediment microbial communities from the Plum Island Ecosystem LTER, Massachusetts, United States - Salt Marsh Sediment SW1602-20 ... | reverse complement strand
GTGCCCTGGTGACAATGTTGCGATCGTATTATCGTGTTTTCAGAACGGCGCTGCGCGCCTTGCGGCGCCACATGATGACGTCGGTGCTGAGCGGCTTGGGAATCGTGATCGGGGTCGCCGCCGTCATCGCGATGATGGAAATCGGACAAGGGTCCTCCTATATGATCTGGAAGACCATCGCATCGATAGGCGCCAATGTCGTCCAGATCGATCCAAGCGATGCCGTCAAGGCGGGCGCGAGCAGCGGGGCTGGGGGCAAGGTCACACTCACTCCAGACGACGCCGTGGCGATTCTCCGGAACTGCGGCGCGGTTCGCTGGGCCGCACCCAGCGTGGACTGTCGTCACGTACAGATTGCCTACGGCAACCGCAACTGGCTCCCAAAGAACGTCCTGGGCACGACTCCGGATTTCCTGGTGGTCCGCAACTGGGCGAATCTTGCCGAGGGTGTGCCGTTTACAGACGATGATGTCGAGCGTGCCGCCAAAGTGTGCCTGGTCGGTCAGACCATCGTCCGGGAGCTTTTCAAAGGCGAGTCCCCGGTTGGGAAAAAGATCCGGATCAAAAATGTCAGGATGAAAGTGGTAGGTGTTCTCAGTCCCAAGGGCGCGAACATGATGGGCCGGGATCAGGACGATTATGTGATCGCACCATGGACGACGGTAAAATACCGCCTGTCAGGTTTGCGGGAGGCGACAATCCCCAGCACGGACACATCGTCATCCGAACAGGTCAATTCGCTCAGCCAGCTCTACCCAAGCGAGCAGGTACAACTTTATCCGCAGCAATCCTCCACACAGGGAGCGGACAATCCTCAGATGACGCGTTTTGCCGACCTGGACGATATCTGGGTATCGGCTGCGTCTCCACAAGAGGTGCCGGCGGCCATCCGCGAGATCACGAGCCTGCTCCGCGAACGGCACCGGCTCCGGGACGGCGAGCCCGACGACTTCAGGATCCGGGACCTGACTGAAATCTCCAAAACCCTCGCCTCGACCGGAAGGCTGATGACCCGGCTGCTTCTGTGCGTGGCGCTCATCTCGCTGGTGGTTGGCGGGGTCGGTATTATGAACATCATGCTGGCTTCCGTGACGGAGCGAACCCGGGAGATCGGGCTCCGGATGGCGGTCGGTGCACGGGCAAGGGACATTCTTCGGCAATTTCTGGCCGAAGCGGTGATTCTCTGCCTCTTCGGCGGCTTGACCGGAATCTTGCTCGGCCACGGTGCGTCGCTGACGGTAGCCGCACTCTTGCACTGGCGCACCATACCGTCCCTGCCTGCAACGGCCGCGGCCTTCACCGTCGCTGCAGGCGTAGGGATCGCCTTCGGTTTTTACCCGGCCTGGAAAGCATCCCGGATGGACCCTATCGAGGCATTGCGCTACGACTGAGGTCCATTCCCCTGCCGGCTTTGAGACCTGCCGATCGTCAGGCACCCCGCTCGATCGGCATAATAAGACAATTCGGTCCCCCCATACCTTTTGCAAATTCACCCAAATCAAGGGTATGCACCTGATGCCCTCTTTCTGCCAAGAGGCCTGCCACCAGAGAATTCGAGCGGTTGACAATCAACTCCCCATCCCCTAAACAGATTATGTTCGCCGTAGTATCCCCTCCACCGAAAATCCCAACTCCCTCAAACCCTTCTATCTCATCTTCGGATATTTGATCCTGACAATAGAGTATCTGCTTGGGACCCAGAACCATCAGCGCTTTATCCAAATGCAGAATCGTCTCGGGTAATTCTATGACCCGAATCTCATACCCCATCATTTCTAATAGCCCCGAAAGTTGCGTTGTCCCTTCCTGATTTGTACGTATCGAGCGTCCAATAAATGCGACCTCCCCTGCCAGCACGATATCTCCACCTTCAACTGTTCCCGGTTCCCTTATTTCTCCCACACAAGGCTCCCCAATCCCTGCCAATGCCGCTGCCATCCAGCCATCTTCACCTTGGCGGGTTTCCAAACCCAACCTGAGTTTCACATACCCTCGGGGAGTACATAAGGCTGTATCCCGCACGAAGACCGAATTTGGATGTCCTTCCAACTCAACAACATCGACCACCTCGGCCCCGAACTCCCTGAGTGTTAATTTCAGCACGTTATGCTGCTGAACAGCAATTACAGGGTCACCCAATTCGCCAATGTTATGCTTTTCAGGCTCATTAGCGCCTCGGGCATATTCTCGCCTTGGCGTGCATACAACAACCCGGTCCAGTCTTTCACCTTCATTTCTCAGCATTTTTGATCTCTTTCGCAGTCCTATTCTTCAACCGGTGACCACGTGGGCCAGAGGATTCGCAGCCGTCTTAATGGCAACCAGTCACTTCAACTGACTGTCTTTGCTGCCGCGTCGGGCCAGGCTATTCTTATTATTTTCAAGCCTTCTACCTTCATTATTCTGCCCCAATATACACTTCTAAGGAATAGCTGTACACCCTCGGCAACAGCGATCCCCTTCCCTCTTCCTCCTTTCTCAAGATCAGCAGTAGATATCGGGACATCCCGAGATGAAGAATACAGGAGTTTTCGGGTAGAATTACCGTATTCTCTCTATGGACCTATTCGAATGTCATAGATAATTTTATAATCAGGTTATTGTTTGCATCTGTTCAATCTATTCCTAAACTACTCCCATCCATAAGAAGAGGGGTTTGCTGTAATCACTGGATTCCGGCTTGCACAGCATCCCGGCCCCCGATCCGGGACGGAATGGCAAGTCGCCTCGCGACAACCCAAAACTTTCTTCGCCTGAAGGAGGGCTTTTTATGAAGATTGATCTAAACGGCAGGATCGCAGTTGTCAGCGGCTCTACGGGCGGGATCGGATTTGCTATCGCGCGGGGCCTGGCAAAGGCCGGCGCGGACGTCATCCTGAACGGGCGCAGGCAGGAGGCGGCAAACCGTGCCGTGGCCGCCGTGCAGGAGGCTGCGCCCGCCTGCAATGTGCACGCCGTCGTCGCCGACCTGAGCACAGCCGCCGGATGCGACGCCCTGATAAAGGCCGCACCCAGGTGCGATATCCTGGTCAACAATCTCGGCATATATCAGCTTCAGGATTTCTTCGAGATCCCGGACGCCGAGTGGACACGGTTCTTCGAGACCAACGTCATGTCGGGCGTGCGTCTGTCACGCGCCTATATGCCGGAGATGATGAAGCGCAATTGGGGGCGCGTCGTTTTCATCTCATCCGAATCGGCACTGAACATTCCTTCAGACATGATTCACTACGGGTTCAGCAAGACAGCAGTCCTGGCAGTTGCTCGGGGTCTCGCCAAGCGCGCGTCCGGAACCGGCGTGACGGTGAATGCGGTGCTGCCGGGACCGACGTTGTCAGACGGCCTCAAGGCGATGCTGAAGGAAACCGCGGAAAAGACCGGCAAGCCCATAGAGCAGGTATCCGTTGAATTCGTGAAAGCCAACAGACCCTCGTCCATCATCCGGCGGGCAGCGATGCCCGAAGAGGTAGCCAATATGGTTATCTATGCTGTCTCACCTCAGGCATCCGCCACGACGGGCGCCGCATTGCGGGTCGACGGTGGCGTAGTCGACACCATAGCCTGATCCAAGTTCACGGCTTAATGCCGCATCCATCCAGAACCGAGCCTCGGAATGGGAGGCGGGGAAGCCTTTAAAGTTTTGGATTTCTGACTCTGCGCGGACCAAGGTGATAGCGATTGCGGAGACCTCCGTCAGAGGCCTGCGAGTTGCAGATACTCTATTCTGCGGCCATCCTTTCCTTTACACACAAGGCTATTTCCACTATACTCCATCCCCAAAAAAGCAGGTTTTCAGCACCGAATGTCCCCTATCTTTTTGACAAACGCGCACCGTGTGGAACGGGGCAAAGGGATCGAAGGGAGGTCAGTGATGGAGTATATTCATTACATTGAGAAGACCCACGAATACTACCGCAGCCAGGGCTACGACAAGACTTACAACTATGCTCACAATGAGGATATCCCGTTCACGCCGTTGAAAAAGCCGCTTTCGGAATGCCGGGCAACGCTGGTAACCACCGCCTCGTTCATGCTCATGAGTGAGGACGGTCTTCCATTGGAAGAACCCAGGTTTCTCGGCACCAACGAGGTGGAGGTGTTCACCGCGCCCAGCGACTGGCCCGCCGACCGCATACTGTCCTCCAGTGAGGATCACGACCGCTACCAGACGGACATGACCGACGTCAACGCCTTTTTCCCCACCGCTCGGATGCGGGAGTTCCTGGAAGAAGGGGTATTCGGCAGCCTGAGCAGGAACTACTACCGGACCCTGCCCAATTACAGCCACCGCAAGCCGGTGGAGGTGGACGGACCCGACATCCTCCGACAGTGCCGGGAGGACAATGTGGACGTGGCCCTGCTGACGCCTGTCTGACCTATCTGCCATCAGACCGTGAGTCTGGTCGCCCGGGTCCTGGAGGCAGGAGGTATCTCCACAGTCACCTACACCAACGCGCGGGACATAGCCGCCAGCGCCGGCAACCCGCGGCAGATCTTTCTCAACTATCCCCTGGGAAACCCGGCCGGACGGCCCCATGACCCGGAAAATCAGAGGGAGGTCCTCCGTGCCGGGCTCAAATTGCTGGAGGAGGCCGACAGGCCGGGAATCATCGTCGACCTGCCGCATGAGTGGTCCGAGAGCCCTGAGTGGATGAAGAAATTCATGACCGACGAGCAGCCGTTCATTTCGGAGGATGCGGAAGCCCGACGGCAGGAACTGCTGGCAAAGGCGCGGGAGCAGAAGGCCAAACGATAGCAGTAGCGGCGCCGTGATCCGGCTCTAGGCGGCTCGGAAGGAGACCTTCAAGTGCGCTTTGAATAGGCACAGGTCTTCCCCACTGCCCGTATGAATTCACCCTGGAGATTCAAAGGACGAGGGTACAAAATGAAAGAACGGCAGATAACTGTGTATTCACAACCTTTCTGTGGGCCCTGTACTGCACTGGCGGACTATCTGACCGGAAAGGGAGTAAAATTTGTGAGAAAAGATATCATGATCGACGAAGAGGCCCGCGATGAACTGTTCCGCCTGGGCGTTCGTTCCGCACCCGCCCTGGTGGTGGACGGCGAAGTAGTCATCGGGTTTGACAAGGCCCGTATCGATGCACTGCTGGACATTTGATCCGGATGGTACGGCCTGACTGAGCTGGAATGACAACGCCGGGATCTTCTGCTGACCATAAGGGAGCTTACTATGAAGAATCATGCACGAGTAGTGGTTATCGGCGGTGGAGTCGCCGGATGCAGCACCTTGTATCATCTGACCAAGTTGGGTTGTACCGATGCGGTCCTGGTGGACAAGGACGAACTCACTTCGGGATCGACCTGGCTGGCCGCCGGTAACGTGCCACAGTATGCCCGGACTTACAACGGGACCAAGATCCACAACTATCCGGTGGAACTCTACCCGACCCTGGAAGAGGAGACGGGCCAGTACACCGGTTGGCATACCTGCGGCAGTCTCAGAATCGCAATGGATCCTGAGAGGATGCTGGAATATAAGCACATCCAGCAAAAAGACCGGACCCTGGGCATCAACTCGCGTCTCGTTGGACCCGACGAGATGAAAGAGATCTACCCGCTTATCAACACTGAGGGAGTCCTGGGAGGCTTGTTCCATCCGGATGACGGTCATGTCGATCCGGCCGGGGTCACCCAGGTCATGGCCAAAGGGGCCAAGCAGCGGGGAGCTGAAATCTACCGCTTCAACCCGGTTACCGGCATCACGAGAACGATTTCCGGGGAGTGGATAGTCCACACCCGAGAGGGCAACATCACCTGCGAATACGTCGTCAACTGCGCGGGATTGTGGGCCCCCAAGATCGGGGCCATGGTCGGCCTGGACCTCCCGATCATCCCCATCGAGCACCAGCATATCTTGTTCGGCGACATGCCTGAACTGAAGGATACTGGATTGAAGTTGCCCCTGCTGCGGGATCCGGACACTTCCTATTATATGCGCCAGGAGATGTCCGGGCTGCTGATCGGTCCCTATGAAACCGAACCGGCGGCCTGGCATCCCGAGGGTGTGCCCGACGATTTCGCAGCCTCTTCTCTGCCGCCCAACCTGGACCGGATCAACGACATCCTCATGGCCGCCATCGCGCGGGTCCCGGCGCTGGAGTCGATCGGCATCCGGCACGAGACCAACGGACCGATCACCTACACTCCCGACGGCGCGCCCCTTGTCGGTCCCGCCTTCGGCGTTCCCAACTTCTTCATAAACGCCGGACACTGCTTCGGCATCACCGAGTGCGCCGCCTACGGGCTCTACACCGCCGAGTGGATCGTCGAGGGGGAGGCAAGCATCGATATGTGTTTCTCCGACCCCAGGCGTTACGGCTCCTATGCCAACAAGAGGTATCTCCATGAGAAAGCCATGGAAACCTACCGGATGATGTACGCCATCGAGTTTTCCGGCGAGGTTCGCGATGCGGCCAGACCGGTCAAGACCTCACCCATCCACGATCTCCTGGACAGGCAGGGGGCCAGCTTTGCGCCGACTTACGGCTGGGAAAGGCCCAACTGGTTCGCCGCCGAGGGGGAAGACCGGAAAGAAGCCAAAACCTTCAAGCGGTCCAACTGGCATGGACCTGTAGGGCGCGAGTGCAGGGCGGTCAGGGAAAGGGCAGCCGTCCTCGATCTGTCCGGCTTTTCCAAGTTCGAAGTCCACGGACCAGGGGCCGAGAGGTGCCTCAACTATCTGTGCGCCAACTCCCTTCCCCGGAAGGTTGGTAAGATGAAGGTGAGCCACATGCTCGACCATCGCGGCAGGTTCAAGTGCGACATGACAATCACCAAACTGGCCGACGACCGGTACTACCTTGTCAGCGCTGCATCGGCAGAACGGCACGACCTGGACTGGTTGCAGAAGCACATGTCCAGGGACGGCAGCGTGGCCATCGACAACGTGACCACGATGTACGGGGCTTTGATCCTGTCGGGGCCCAAATCCCGCGATGTCCTGTCCAGGCTCACCGATGCCGACCTGTCCAACGAACATTTCCCTTTTTTGACCATGCAGGACATCATCGTCGGCCTGGCCCCAACCAAGGCCTTCAGGATCGGCTTTGTTGGTGAACTGGGCTGGGAGTTCCATTGCCCCATCGAGAACGTGCGCAGCATCTATCAAGCGCTGATGGAGGCCGGTGCGGAATTCGGCATAGCCAACTATGGGCTCAGGGCTTTAAATTCGCTCCGGCTGGAGAAAGGCTATCTGCTGCTCGGCGGTGAGATCTCCAGTGAGAGAACTCCCCTTGAGGCCGGGTTGGACCGGTTTATCGATTTCGAGAAGGGCGATTTCATCGGGCGTCAGGCCCTGTTGGATCAAAGGAAAAAGGGATTGGCCGACAGACTGACCCTCCTGGTCGTGGACGCCGATAACGCCGAAGCCATGGGTGACGAGCCGGTCTACATCGGCGACGAAATCGTCGGCCGCGTTACCTCGGGAGGTTACGGCCACCATCTCGGAAAGAGCCTGGCCATGGGCTACCTCAAGGCAGAGGCGGCAAAACCGGACACCCGAGTGGAAATAGCCATCCTGGGCGAGAGGCGGCAGGCCGAGGCGGTCCGGATACCCCTGTACGATCCCGGCAACGAGAAACCTCGGGGCTGATTTGAACAAGGCCGGATACTATACACAGTTACCGGAAAACCTCATCTAAATCCAGAGGTTTTTGTCATAAGGAGTTGATCATGCAGAAAAAATTACCCTCTCAGGCACGAGTCGTCGTCATCGGCGGCGGCATAGTCGGATGCAGCGTCGCTTACCACCTGACCAAATACGGCTGGAAGGACTTGGTCCTTCTGGAAAGGAAGGTGCTCACCTGCGGCACAACGTGGGCGGCGGCCGGTCTGGTCGGCCAGTTGAGGGCCACCGAAGCCCTGACAAAACTGGCCAGATACGGGACCGAGCTCTATGCGTCATTGGAGGATGAAACCGGCCAGGCGACCGGCTATTCGGCAAACGGTTCGATCATGGTCGCCCGGACGGAAGCGCGGGTTCACGAATACAATCGCGGCATGGCCATGGCCCATTCCTTCGGCATTGAAATGGAGCGGATCGGCTTTGACGAGACCAAGAAGATGTGGCCGCTGATCAACACCGACGACCTGGCTGCGGCATACTACCTGCCCAAGGACGGCATGACCAACCCGGTCGATACGGCCCAGGCCCTGGTTAAAGGCGCCAGGATGAACGGGGCCCGGGTATTCGAGGAGGTCTGTGTGACCGACATCAAGCTCAAAAACGGGGCTGTCAACTCGGTCGTCACCAACATGGGTGAAATTGCCTGCGAATACGTGGTCAACTGCGGCGGCATGTGGGGGCGCGAGCTGGGCAACCTGGTCGGCGTGGCCATACCCCTTCATGCCGCCGAGCACATGCACGTCATCACCAAACCCATGGAGGGCATCTACAAGGGCTTGCCCACCCTGCGTGACATGGACGGCTACATCTACTTCCGGGAGGAGGTTGGGGGCCTGTTGATGGGAGGGTTCGAACCGAAAGCCAAACCCTGGGGCATGAAAGGCATCCCCGAGCATTTCCAGTTCACGGAATTGAACGAGGATTGGGACCAGTTCTCCATATTCATAGACAGCGCCGTCATCCGCGTGCCGGCCATGGAGCACGCCGAAATCCGCCATCTGACCGTGGTGCCGGAGAGTTTCACCCCCGACACGGCATACCTGCTGGGCGAGGCGCCGGGAGTCAAGAACTTCTTCGTGGCCTGCGGCATGAACTCGGTGGGTATTGCCAGCGCTGGCGGCGCGGGCAAGGCCGTGGCCGAGTGGATGATTCAGGGCTACCCCACAGAGGACTTGTGGGACGTGGATGTCAGGCGATATCACTCCTGGCAGCAAAACGGCAGATACCTGGCAGACCGGGTCACCGAGGCGGTGGGCAACCTGTACGCAGACCACTGGCCTTACAAACAACCCCACACGGCCCGACCGGTCCGCTGTTCGCCGATCCACGACCGGCTTGCCGATTTGGGGGCCTGTTTCGGGGTAGTGGCAGGCTGGGAGCGGGTCAACTGGTTCGCGCCCGAAGGGGTCGAACCCAAGTACGAATACGCCTGGGGCCGCCAGAACTGGTTTGACTGCTCGGCCGCCGAACACATGGCCGTCCGGAATGGAGTCGGGGTTTATGATCTCTCTTCCATGGCCCAGTTCCTGCTCCAGGGCGACGATGCCGAGGCGGTCCTGCAGAAAATCTGCACCAACGATATTGCCGTCCCGATCGGCAAGGTCGTCTACACTCAACTCCTCAACGAGCAGGGCGGCATCGAGGCCGACCTGACCGTGACCAGACTGGCCGAAGGCGAGTACTTTATCGTTACCGCCGGGGCCACCGAAACCAGGGATTTCGATTGGATCAAACGCCAAATTCCGTCCCGGGCACACGCTTTCCTGACCAACGTCGGCTCCGGATACGCCATGTTCGGAGTGATGGGCCCCAAGTCCAGGGACCTGCTCTCCAAACTGACCCCGGACGACCTGTCCAACGAGAGCTTCCCCTACGCCACGGCCCGGTTCATCGACGTGGCCTATGCCCGGCCCCTGGCTTTAAGGATGTCTTTTGCCGGTGAACTGGGCTGGGAACTGTACGTGCCGGCCGAATTCGCCACCGGGGTTTTCGACGCGATCATGGGTGCGGGCCGCGACTTCGACCTCAGACCGGTGGGCCTGCACGCCGTAGACTCTCTGAGGCTGGAGAAGGGCTACCGCCACTGGGGATCGGACATCGGAATCAAGGACACCCCGTTCGAGGCCGGGCTCGGTTTCGCGGTCAAACTCGACAAGGCGGACTTCATCGGCCGGCAGGCCCTCCTAAGGCAAAAGGAAAGCGGACTCACCAGACGCCTGGTCATGTTCACTTTAAAAGACCCGGAGCCGCTGCTCTACCATGATGAGCCGATTTATCGGAACGGCGAATTAGTCAGCGCCGTCACCCACGGCGCATACGCCCACTTGCTCGGCTGCGCCATGGGCATGGGCTATTTGAAAAACAAGGACGTATCCGACGAGTGGGTCATGTCCGGAAAGTACGAGATCGACGTGGAAGGGCGCCTGGTCGAGGCCGAGGTCCACATAAAGGCCCCCCACGATCCTCAGGGTCTGAGACTGAAGATGTAGACCCCTCCCTAATGAATCGATCATCTTTTCTTTGATCCGGAAGGCGCACATCCCCCTGCTGAAAGATTCGCCGTTAGGGGAATTTCCGTCGCTGGAAGGCCTGATTGCGGGCCTGGGCGAGTTTCACGTGCAGTTTCATATTGACCACATGCGTGAGATTTTGGAGTCTCTAAAGGCGCCGGCAAACTGAAAGAGAGGAAAAGGTTGGAATGAAGCCGAGACTTATTTCTCTGGGAGTCCTTGTGGTCGCCGTGATTGCAGCCGTGGTTCTCTACAAGATGGCGACACGTCCGCAGCCTTTCGAATTGACGGGAATTGTCACCACCCATGAGGTCAACGTGAGTTCCCAGATTCAGGGAAAGCTGGTTAACCTGCTGGTGAAAGAAGGAGATTCGGTCAAACCCGGGGAGCTCTTGGCACTTGTGGATCCCCAAGAGTTGGAGACCGACCGAGCCTTCTATGTCGACACCGCTAAAGGAACCGCTGCGCAGGTGGAGGGAGAGAAAGCAGCGCTGGAGTTTCAGAAAGCACAGACTGCTGGCCAGATCCGACAGGCGGAGGCAGCTCTTGCAGCTGCAGAAGCCCAGGTAAGCGAGGCCAAGGCCAACCTGGAATATTCCCGGCTGAACTACAGGCGGATAGACGCACTTTCTCGAAAAAGGGTCGCTTCTGCACAATCTCTTGATCAGGCGCGATCCGCCTACGAGGTAGACAAAGAACACCTGCTGTCTCTCAAGAAGCAGGCGGAAGTTCAAAAAGCCGCTGTAGCCCTCGCCCATGCCGATGAGTATCAAATCACTGTGCGGCTGAATCAGTTCACGGCCAGGAAACAAAACCTGGCCGCGGCAGACGCCCAGTCTGAAAAGGCAAGGATTCGCCTCGGCTACACCCAAATCACGGCTCCCTTAAATGCAACGGTCTCGGTCCTGGATGCCCGCCGGGGAGAAGTGGTCAATATCGGACAGCCCATTTTGACGCTGATTGATCCGGATGATCTCTGGGTCCGGGGAGACGTGCAAGAGACCTACATTGATAAGATACGGCTCGGCGATTCGTTGAAAGTGCGTTTCCCTTCGGGTGAGGAGCGAATGGGAACGGTTTTTTTTCGCGGAGTAGATGCCGGCTACGCAACCCAGCGGGATGTCAGCCGCACCAAACGGGATATCAGGACCTTTGAAATCCGCCTGCGTGTGGACAACCGGGACCGCAGTCTCTGGCCGGGCTTGACGGCTTACATCATTCTTCCCTTTTCAGAGCAATAGCGCCGGGTGTACGCCTGAACCTTCCGGAAGAGAAAGGAAGTGGCCGCCGGCCACGTGAAAACTCTGCGAGGAAAGACCATGCCGGCTATTGAAGCTATTGAAATAGAGAAACGTTTCGGTGACTTCCGTGCGGTCAAAGGAATCACTTTCGCCGTAGAAGAAGGAGAAATTTTCGGTTTGCTTGGTCCAAACGGGGCCGGCAAGTCCACCTTGATCCGTATGTTGACGACGCTGCTTCCACCCACTTCGGGGACCGCGCGAATCAATGGGTTCGATGTGATCAAGGAAGCCAACAAAGTCCGAAGCAACATCGGCGTGATACCCCAGGCCATGACCTCGGACTTGGACTTAACTGCCAAGGAAAACATGGACATCTTTGCCAAGCTTTACAAAGTCTCTAGAGAGAGACGGTCCCGGGTGGTGCCGGAGCTTCTGGAAGCGGTCGACCTCCTTCCCTGGGCCGACAAGCCGGTAAAGAATTTTTCCGGCGGGATGCGCCGTCGCCTGGAAATTGCGCGGGGCCTGGTGCACGAGCCGCGGATCTTTTTTCTCGATGAACCCACTACCGGCCTCGATCCGGTGTCCAGAATTTCAGTCTGGGAGATGCTGACAAAACTCAAGAAAGAGCGGGACCTCACGATTCTCGTGACCACCCACTACATGGACGAAGCCGATAAGCTGTGTGACCGCATCGCCATCGTGGATCATGGGGATCTGGTCGCACTGGATTCGCCGTTGAAATTGAAAGCCTCCATCCCGGGCAACAACATCCTGGAAGTCAGCTTTTCCGCCATTCCCGAAGGTTGGCTGGACACCCTTCGGAATCTTTCGGAGGTACAGGACATCAAAGAAGATCAGCAGGTCTTCCGGATCAGCTCCAACAATGGCCCCAAGACCACGACCGAACTGATCGAGAAAGCACGGGATGCGAAGGTGCAAATTCTCTCACTTTCCGTTCAGAGTACGACCCTGGACGATGTGTTCATGCATTACACAGGCCGGCAACTCCGGGATGAGCTGCAGGATGCCCTGGGATTCGATCCCAAAGTCATGTATAAGAGGCGGTGAGGAGGAGAGATGTACCGAACGTCAGCTCTCATTGAACGCGATCTGAGGAAATTCAGGCGCAGCCCCACTTTGATCCTGGTTTCCATGTTTTTCCCTCTTGTGCAGCTGGTGGTCCTGGGTTACGCCTTCGGAGGAAAAATAAAAGATCTGCGCGTGGCCGTTGTGGATCATGACCGGAGAATTGAAACCGTCAAGTTGCGGGAGATGTTCAATGCAATCGCGAACAATGCCCGGACATTCATTACCGTTCCATACAACGATGAGAAGGTCGCCCTCACAGATCTGCGCGAGGGACGAATTAATGCGATACTGGATATTCCGCCCAATTTTTCCCGGAAAGTGGCGGCCCAGGACAAGCCCGAAGTCGCTTTGATCGAAGACAACACCGACAACTTTGCGGTCTCTGCTCTGGAAGGGGTGATGACCCCACTGGTGGCCGCCTTTGGCCTGCAAGGCCACCAGAGTCCGCGAGTCCCCACACAGGCCACATTGCGGATAGTAGAGCTGTATCCGTACGTCCCTTATATTCAATATCTGCTCGCCGGCTCCATCGTCCTGGCCATCTTTGTGTCGGCGATGATCGGCGGCGGCATCATCTTTATAGACGATAAAGCCCGCGGGTTGCACGAGGGATACCTGGTCACTCCCATAAGCAAACTGGAATTGATCCTCGGCTTTACCCTTTCAGGGGCCATAAAGGCCTTTCTCGCAGGCCTGGTCTTGACGACCCTTGGCTCCATCATCTCGGGTATTCCCAACCCCCTCGATCCTCTCCGTTACCTGAACTTGATCATTCTTAACATCGTAACCTCCCTGGCCTTGATCAGCATGATGTTCATGCTGATGGTGCGCATCAATGACCCACTCGTTCCGCGCGCCATCTTCGGCGTGTTGAACACCCTGCTGTTTTTTCCGAGCGGGGCGGTCTATCCTATTTATGGTTTCCCTGGTTGGATGAAAGTAATTTCAGCCGTGGACCCCTTCACCTATGCCGTTCACGCCTTCAAAGAGCTCCTGCTCAAAAACGCGCCATTAACCGCAGTTTCCTTTGATCTCCTCTTCCTGATCTGTTTTTCGCTCCTGATGATGACGTTGGCCACGCTGCTGTTCAAACGGAGCCTGTGAGGCAATCCGACTCCGGCGTATTTGTGCCTCCTGGATGTCACCCGGCTCCGGAACGCTGCCTCCACTTGTATTTGCCTGATTTGTTGTTAGGTTAGGTATACGGAGTTGTCTGAGAAGCCATAACTCCATACATGAAAGGAAAAGACAATGAAAGCATCTCGTCTTAGAAGGATACTTGGGGTTGTTTTTTTGGGGGCCGCGGCGATTGCCGTATCAGGCATTGCTCCGGCTACGGAACTGTCTTCGAGGTCATTTTCCGTGAAGGACCTTCCTCCTATTGCGTTAGAGAATTGCCTCGAAGTTCAGAAGCTTATGGGTCGAAATCCGTTTTCATCCGTGCCGAATGATTATCTGCTGGTGACAAAATATGAGGAAAAGTCTGAGGAGGCCGGCGGTATCAACAAGGGCCTGATACCCGGCAGAGCACTGAATATATATTTGCTGCGGGGTCTTCTGGTATCGAAAAATCATGCCGTAGCCATTGTTCATGATTCGGTACTCATCGTGAAGGTCAGCACTACAACAGCCGATACATCCGGGGAAACCGATCGTGAATGGATTCTTATCGACTCGAACGGTGACCGAAACATAGATAGAGGGATTTTCCGGGAAACTGTTCGGGGAAAGGGAAAAAGCCCGATTGGTTCAAATGAGGTTGCGATTCCGAAGGATCATCTTCAAAAACTTCAGGCCTATTACGAGAGAGCCGCTATGACTCTTGACGCCAGGGCAGCTGAGGGATTTCGTGAGGGGTGCGTGACGACTTAATGAGATCTTTCTCAGCCATGGCAGGCGGTTATGCCCAGGCAAAGCGGTGGCTAGACCGATGTCCCCCACGATTATCCACCCGGATGCTGTCTCTTCGTCCTTTGTGCATCAGGGCGTCAGCGGGACCCTATAAATCAAGTGTGAAGTAACCTCCTGTCTAGAATCAACGACTAATAGGAAAAGGGCTGTGGCATTGTGTCCGGCCCTGATTGAGATCAATCGGAAGGAGGTGAGTGTTATGACGGGCTGGAAACCAATAGCAACTTTGCTCTTTATCATATTTGCCTTTACGGCCTCCGGCTGCTTTTATTGGCACGACCGTCATTACGACCGTGGACGCCACTACGGGCACCATGCATACGAATATCATGATCGCAATTCTGGAGACCACTACTGGAATTATGGCGATAATAATTCTCGTGGGTGGGAAAATCACTCGCATGGGAACTGATGGCGGGCTTGGCAACGGCGGAGGATCTCGACTTGAAAGAGCGGCTATTTTAGCTGACACCTTAATGCCAACTCTGAGACGTCCCAATCATGCTAAGAAAGGGACGTCTCATCATACCCAAGACATGATGCCGCCATGCCACACAGCAAGGAAGCAACCCTCAGGGCGCATTCAAGTGAGTCATCAGGCAATTGGAAAGGCTCACAAAATCCTCTCCGGCGACGGTTGACTCCCCCACAAAATACAGCGCATAACCACGATAAATAAACTAAAGACCTTACATACAGATTCAGTCTCTCTGTGTTTTCATATACATGATCGAATGCCTGGCAGGAAGAGTCAACACAATCCTTTTGGGCCGGAAACACGGTCAGGAGCGATAATTGAAGTTCCTTCAACAAATACTATTTCAGGGAGATAAAACAATGAAAACATCCACTCGATTGTCCGCTCTGCTCTTGTGTATGGCGGTTTTATTCGTATTTTCCTCCTGCCAGACCCCTGCGGGGAGATCAGCAGGGCAAGTGGTCGATGATGCGACCATCACAACAAAGGTCAAAGCGAAACTCTTTGATGAATCCATCTTGAGGGGTTTTGCCATCTCGGTCAATACCTTTGAAGGGACAGTGACTTTGACCGGAGCAGTGAAGACCGAAGAACAGAGAGAGAAGGCCGGCCAAATCGCCGGATCTACCAAAGGCGTCAGAAAGGTAAACAACCTTCTTAAGGTAAAAGGCATGTGACCCTCAGTTGGAAACGACAGGATTTTCGGCTCCCAGGTGCAGGCTTCAATGCAAGAGGGTCGAGGATAGCCATCTCCACGGATGCCGACAGCATCGGCGGTCTGGACAACATGCGCTTTGGTGTGGACCAGGCGCGGCGGGGATGGATCGAGGCGGAGGATGTAATCAACACCCGGCCCTTGGAGAAACTCCTGAGATTGTGTAAGAGGAAATAGGTCAGAATCAATGCTTAGACCCGTGATCCGCTCTACCTCCCCCGCCACCCCGGTAAACAGGAGATTCTATATCGTAAACATAGATGGTGTCCGCATTAAGAACCTTCAAGTAGACCTCGTTTGTGGGGGAAAATATGTAGCCATAAACCACGTGATCCGGTCCCACAATGCTATAGAGTCGTGGTTCGTAGTTGACATAGTTGTTGATGAATGAAACCATGCCGATCAAGGTCTCCTTGTTCGTCACTTTTTTCCACCTTTTGCCTAACAGCGTTTTGTCGTCATTTTTCGGATCAAACAGGAGTGCTGCGGGGATATCTTCAGTAAGCCCGGCATAATAAATCGTATAGTCATGCCAATTCTTAACAAGATCTTGAATGGTAACCTTCTCTCCATAACTTCCCGGTGCTTCGAGCAGTGGCAGGTTCAATGACGCGCATCCTGTAAGAAGCAGTAATGCAAGGGCACCTATAAGGCCCACGTTGATTTTCTTTCTTGTGTCCATTTTTTCCTTCCTTTCTCAATTCCCTCGAATAAACACTAATCACCTGACCTCTCCCGGTCAAGCCGGCCTCAAAAGATTCTGAACGAGGATCGATCCTCATTTGTGATGAATCCGGGCAAGAACCGAGAGGCCAATCTTTATATACTAGAATATATTTCAAGCGCACCCTTTTTCATCAGCATGTATACATTCTATTGATATTGCTACATAGTTATATTTTATGAAAATGCTAGTGAGAAATTATTTATATTTTTTGATAACTTTTTCTTGACATCATATCAATACTAATACATTGATAATTCAATTCTAACCAGGTACCAGGGTTTCCAATGATCTCCTTCAGGCGGGAGAAGAATGGGAGATCGATACGACGGACACCACCATCGCGGGCGTGGCATCAAAAGGAAGATGCCTGCAAGAGGATGGTAGACACAATACGCTATTGAACTTCCGAGATGTCGGATCAGGAGCGAGTGGATGCACAATATCAGGACACTCTTTGAAAATGCGGTAACCCTCAGCCCAGACAGAGCTTTTTTTCTATATAAAAATGAGGAAAAAACGTATGAGGCCTTTTTTCAAGATGTCTGTCGCGTGGCGAACGGCTTTTTGTCACTGGGAGTGAAAAAAGGTGATAAGATAGCAATATTGCTTAACAATTGTCTTGAGTTTCCCTGCGCCTGGCTGGCGGCAAATATGATCGGGGCGGTCATGGTGCCGGTCAATGCCCGTTTTGTGGCGACAGAAATCGCTTATATTGTGATTCATTCCGAAGCGCGCGTGCTGGTCAGCGAAGACAGGCTTTTGGAACAAGTGGAAGCTATTCGAGAAAATCTCTCTCATCTGGAGTTTCTTATCAATATTGATAACTCGAATACGGGCGATGCCGTCCCCTATTCGACGCTCCTCGACGGCCCCGCAGATCTTCAGGGCGTCGACATCGATCCGGAGGATCTCGCCGTCATCCTTTACACCTCCGGCACCACGGGAAACCCCAAAGGATGCATGGCGTCGCATGATTACTTTGTGCATCTGGCCGAGGTCCAGGCACGCTTGTTCGCCCTCACGGATAAGGACCGTGTTCTCACCGCGCAGCCCTTCTATTACATGGACCCCCAGTGGAATACCCTCATGGTCATGTCCCGGAATGCAGCGCTGGTTCTGGCCGAAAAGTTCAGCACGCACAAATTCTGGGACGACATCAGACATTACGGCATAACCTGCTTCTACTGCATCGGCTCCATGACAGCCTTCCTTTTCAACATGCCGCCATCGGACCTTGACAAAGAGCACAGCTTGAGAATGGTACAGACATCCGGGATCTCGCCTTACATCCACAAGGCGTGGGAAGACAGATTCAACGTGCCGGTCTACGAAATATACGCATCCACAGAGACCACGGCCGATATCGCCGTGATACCGGGTGGCGACCGAAAACCCGGCACTAGGTGCATCGGGCGCCCCTTGTGGTACCGTGAAACGAAAATCGCTGATGACTATGATAGGGAGGTGCCGGACGGGGAAGTTGGCGAGATTCTCGTGAGGCGTGGAAGAGGCATGATGAAAGGGTATTATAAAGATCCCGAGGCTACTGAACACGCGTTCCGGGGGGGTTGGTTCCATTCCGGCGATCTCGCTTTCAAGGACGAAGACGGCGACTACCATTTCGTGGGGAGAAAAAAGGACATCATCCGGCGGGGGGGAGAGAACATATCGGCAGGCGCAGTGGAACAGGCGATCATGAATCATCCCAAAGTCATGGATGCGGCAGTGATTCCGGTGCCGGACAAAATCAGAGGTGAAGAAGTGAAGGCGTACGTGGTTCTCAAGCAGGGTGTGGAAGCCACCTGCGAAGAAATAGCCGAATACTGTGAGCAAAACCTCGGAGCATTCAAAGTGCCCCGCTACTATGAACTGAGGAGCAGTTTGCCGAAAACACCGTCTGAGAGGGTGCAGAAGAAAAAGCTTGTTGAAGAACGGGAAGACCTGACAAAGGGATGCTATGACCGCAAAAAGATATAGACGGATCCAGAGGACAACATTGAGGTGACGCCATATGACCATTATTGACTTTCGTATCATCGGGACGGGAGAGGAGTTCTTCATCGGGGGGTATGACGCCATGCCGGCTTTTATGGACCGATACAAGCAGCTCTATGATTTCAAGCGCCTGTGCACCCTGCCCCTGGACACACTCGTGGATCAGATGAAGGAAAGCGGCGTGTCCCTGGCCGTCCTCCAGGCCGAGTATACGTACGGAGAAGTCGATCTTCTGAACCAGCGGGTGGGAGAAGCGGTTAAACGACACCCGGATATGCTCATGGGTTTTGCCGGTATCGACCCATTGGCAACCGACGATCCTGTTGCCGACCTGGACCGGTATGTCAGGAATTGGGACATGAAAGGGTTGAATCTCCAGCCCTGGATTCAGGGCATCTATTGCAATGACAAGCGGCTCTATCCGCTCTATTCCTACTGCCAGCAGAGCGACATCCCCGTGACCATTCATTCCTCGATCAATTTCTCCATGAACAGGAAGATCGATTACAGCCATCCCCGGTGGCTGGAGGAAGTGGCCTGCGATTTTCCGAAACTGGTCATCGTTGCGAATCACGCCGGATGGCCCTGGGTCAACGAAATGGTGGCCGTGGCCTGGAAGCACACCAACGTGTACCTTGAAATAGGCGGGATATCGCCAAAATACATGGTCATGCCCGGTACCGGCTGGGAACCTTTCCTGGTCTACGGAAATTCTGTGCTTCAGGACCAGATCCTGTTTGCGACTGACTCCATCGTCTCCCATGACCGTGTCGTCAACGAACTCGATCTCCTGCCCTTCCACGACACGGTCAAGGACAAGCTCCTGTATAAGAACGCCCTCAGGGTTTTAAAGATATCTTCTCTCTGAAAGGAAGGGATATGAAGCCTGCTCCGCCGCATGTTGGAAAAAGGATTCGCGAGATAAGAAAGGGCGCCGGATTGTCGATGAAAGAGCTCGCTGAAAAAGTCGGCGTAAGCCTGTTGACGATCCAGCGGATCGAAACAGATAAGGTGAGCCCCTCGGTGGCCCTCCTTTCCGACATCGCCTACCATCTGAATCATCCACTCCTTTCTCTTGTGGTCGAAGAAAGAGCGGTTGTTCACATCAGGGGAAGCGAGCAGCCCGTCATCGAAAGCCATAAGCTGAAACTCAAAATCCTCGCCCACAAAGGGACCATTCATGAAAATATTTCGGTCACTCTCGGCACGGCGGAAAAGGGTGAATTCATCAGCAAACACAAGAATGAGGGCGAAGAGCTCACCTACATCATAAAGGGCAGGAATATTTTCCGGTACGGTCGGGATGAGTATGAACTGAACGAAGGAGATCTGCTCTACCATGACGGCAAGGAAAATCATTCGGTGATTGCGTTGGAACCGTGTGAATTCCTAAACATCCTTTTCCTGGCGGAAGGTGTTTGAAAGCAGCCGAACCTGCTTTCGCCGACTTGAGCGCCTTGAGGAGAGAAGACATGTTCAGTACCAGGATCACGGAAATGCTTGGAATCAAGTATCCGATCGTTGGCGGCACAATGATGCATATCACCACAGCTCCGTTCACCGCGGCCATTTCCAATGCCGGCGGACTGGGGATTCTGGCCTCCGCCATATACAAGAGCCGGGAGGAATTTGCCGAGGCCCTTGATCAGCTTGAGGACCTGACCGATCAGCCCTTCGCCGTTAATCTGAATCTCTTTCCCATGATGCGGCCTATCGACAATAACGACTACATGGACGTGCTGCTGGACAAAGGGGTCCGGATCGTGGAGACTTCCGGCCACTCGGCTCCCGAGGACCTGTGCGCGCGGTTCAAGGAGGCAGGGCTGATCTGGATGCACAAGTGCGTGGGGGTCCGTTATGCGCTGAAGGTCCAGGGGCTCGGGGCCGACATCATTACCGTTGTAGGGTACGAAAACGGCGGCGCCACCGGCAAGCTGGATATCGGGACCCTGGTCCTGGTGCCCAGGGTGGTTGAAAGCGTCCGGGTCCCGGTCATTGGAGGAGGAGGCGTATCCGATGCGAGGGGATTCCTGGCGCTTCTTTCCCTGGGGGCCGAAGGAGTGATTATGGGGACCCGCCTTCTCACCACCCGGGAAGCCCCGATCCACGAGAGCCTTAAAAAGGCCCTCGTTGAGGCCGGCGAGCAGGATACCCTTCTTGTCATGCGATCCATCGGGGCCACCCACCGGGTGTGGGCCAATTCAGCGGCAAGAAAGATCGTGGAGCTTGAAAAGCAGCAGGCCGGCCTTCCCGAAATTCTGAATATGGCCACCGGGGAGAAGGCCAAACAGATGTACGACCGTGGAGATCTGGACTTGGGCATGATTTCCTGCGGCCAGGGTGTGGGAATGTGCCGCGATATCCCGACCGTCAAGGAACTTTTCGATCGCATCGTCGCGGAGGCGGGGGATATTGCGAAACGCCTCGTCTGAGAAGGACGACTGCTCCAAGAAGCAGCAGACAGGAACAAAAGGTCTCACCGGACGAATAAAGTGAAGAACCGGCCCTGCCGTTTTCGGCCAACCCAGCGATTTTCGTTGTCTCCCTCAAGGATGCACCAGGCGCTTTTCTGCAATCGATCAAATCATCCGAATGCATCATCCATATCTGAATCAAACGCGGATCCGCACTATCGGCCGCAAGAAGGCAGCGGTGAAAGTCAGGCTCGACCAAACTCCCCGTACAGATCACATCGTCAGACGCATCGCAGGCATAGCGTTCCCTTACTTGCAGAAGAAGAGATGAGTGATTAATTTCGGACAAAAGTATTCTTGCTCCCCTTTCACGGTTTTTTTCGTGCTTTTTGCGGTTTCGGATGGGGGATTTTTTCATTTTATTTCACAAATGGGACACCTTGTTTCACTCGTGACAGGTTGATGATTATCGAGAGGCCTTTTTTTAAACCGGGTACTGTTGCATCTTCGACTGAGGGGTGGCAGGTGCACCTGAAGCAGGAGGACATATCATGAATACGGGAAAAGTATACAGGACCGTCATAGGTCTCCTATCGTTCTTTCTCCTTTCCGGATGTGCATCGCTCGGGATACCGGAAAGGCGGCAAACAGAAGTGACCATACAGGATTTAGAAAGGGACTGGAATGGATATAACGTATATTATTCGGCAACTTCAGGGGAAATTCCAACGGCGATCATGTTCGAACCGAAGAATGACGAAAACAAACTGGTGGGGAGATGGTGGACCAGAGTCGAGGACCAGGGGACCCTGTCGGCCTTGATTTCCCGTATCCAGGACTTCTCCAAATACACCTCGAGCACCTGGAGCATCATCGGACCGAACAACCAGTTGTTCGGCTACATCTTCACTCCTTCACCTCGAATACTAATGAAGGCTGTCAATGATCATACAATACTCGTATATCGGGTGCCCTCGCGTCAGGAGATAACTCCGCGATGATCCCCTCATTCGACCTTTGCGGGACTCGAAGGCTGCTTTTATCTTTGCCCATCTCGTCTGCTATGGGGTCAGGGGGGTGCTGTTGCAATTTTCCTTTACCTGACGGCCCGGAGATGGAATGATACTCGAAACTGACAGACATGACGGGGAGGAATGGCAGCATGTTCAATTTCGAATTTTCGGAAAAGAGGAAACTCATCAAAGACATGGCGGCGAAATTTGCTCAAAAGGAAATCCTCCCGGTCCGCGATCAATTCGAGACGGACTATGCCGAGGGGAAACTGGTGGACCGGATCCTTTTGGAAGCGGCAAAAATCGGCCTGCTCGGATTTCCGATCGACGAAAGATTCGGCGGGTCGAACGGGAACAACATGGATACCATGGTCGTCCTGGAGGAACTTGCCGCGGTTGACGGCGGGATGGCGACCGTTATCGGGGATACCTGGTTTGCGATGACTCCCATCGTCATTGCGGCTGATCCGGAGCAGAGGGAGCGATTCCTCAGACCCCTGGCATCCCGCGAGGAGGCCAATGTGGGGGGGATATGCATGACGGAACCGCCATCGGGCGCGGACATCGAAGACCCCCGCATGGAACTTCGAACCTGCCGCACCATAGTCACGGAAGACGGCGACGATCTGATCATAAACGGTACAAAGATATGGCCCAGCAATGCAGGGATTGCGTATCTCTACGTGGTGGTCTGCACGATTGATCCCGGCCTGGGTGAAAAGGGCTCCTGCCTTGTGGTGGTGGAAAAGGATCGAGACGGACTCTCTTTCGGCAAGCCCGAACCCAAGATGGGGATGCATGCCGACAGGAATTCGGAGGTCATCTTCGACCAGGTCCGCGTACCGCGAAGGAACCTCCTGGGAAAAATCGGAGACGGGGCAAAAATATTGCACAAAACCCTGACCTACAACAGGCTCGGCGGGGGGATGATCTCCGTGGGCATTGCGCGAGGGGCCTATGAATACGCCCTCGCCTATTGCAGGAAACGCGTCGTGGGAGGGAAACCCTTAATCGAGCATAGCCTGATTTCAGCCATGTTCAGCGACATAGCCACCGGCATAGATGCGGCGCGGCTCCTGGTGTACCGCTCTGCCTGGTCCAATACGCAGCGTCATCCCCACAGAGACCGGTTTTCGAATATGGCCAAGGTCTTTGCCACCAACACGGCCATGGACGTTACCACCAAGTGCGTGCAGGTCATGGGCTCCTACGGCTATTCAAAGGAGTATCCGGTGGAGAAATACATGCGGGACGCCAAGATAGTTCAAATCTTTCTCGGTCCCAACGAGCTGCTCTCCCAGCTTATCGGCGCCACCCTGTGAGGAGGTAGGGCCAAGCATGCTGGGACCGGCGGACAAGGGGAACGCTCGCTGGAATAGGTAGGTAAGATTATTTCCCAGGCCTGTCCGGAAGCCTGGATCAGTCGATTACTGACCCTTGCTGGTCCGGGTACTGGATAACCGCAACACTGGCCCACGGGAGAAAAATTCGCCTGTGAGATACAGGATCTCTCATTGTAAGCCCGGCACGGCCTTCCCCCGCAACAACTTCGGCCCAGTCCAGCTTGATGTACTCCCTGCCTTTCAGCGGACCGACTTGAGCCTCAGGTTTGAGCCAGATAACGACCCAAGACAGCAACACCAGGTAGATCAGTATGCGTTTCATAAAAGACGCCTCCTGAATGTAGCTCATGGTGTTTCCTATAAGGTCTAAAACAGTAATAGTCAAGTGGTGGTGAGGTATGCCCGCAGGAAGACCGAGGAAATACAAGCCGTTCACCTCCCCCCACAGAATAGGACTTTTTTTCGAACTACAAGTTCTTCCATCATAAAATACATTATCCAATCTATGTACCGATCGACAGCTTTTCCATACATTTAACACAGGTCACTGGTCTCGCAAAAATTCCTCCCTATGCCCCATCGGAGCGTCGAAAGGAGGCAAGACATGAAAAAAATGATCTTAGGCAACCCAAGGCTGGCGAGAGTGACGGCACTCATCCTTTTTTCCCTCTTCTGGGCCGGATGCGCGGAGGCAGGATCCACATCCCCGTGGAAGGCGCGGCAGCTGACGGAACCTCCCCTTATTCCTGTGACCCGAGTGGTGGAATCCTGGAGACGGGTTCCCTGGAAGGGCGGCATCCTGAGAATGGTCCACAGATGGGAAAAGTACCTCATTGCCCGGAGAACGGAACTGGGTTTGCAGGATAGTCAGATGGACCGGATCGAATCGATGCTGGAGACCCATCGAAAATATCTCATCCGCACTGGCGCTGACCTGCGGATCCTGCGCATGGAAATTCGGAGGCTTCTCGTGGAGGAGAAAATCGATCTACCGGGTGTGGAAGAGAAAGTAAAGGCTATGGATCATCTGGCGGCAGGGCGGATCATGGAAACTGTTCGAACATTCGAAAAGATATTGGCCGTGCTCACCCCTGAGCAGCAAAAGAAAGCCAATGCGTTCTTTAGAAAATCGCTTTTGAGATGGTAAAGGGAGAAACGGAACAGGCAGGAGGGAACGAGATGTATGCCGCAGGGAAGAAGTTGTTTTTGTGCCTCAGGCTTTTTCTGGTCCTGTCAACCGCCGCACTTACCCAATGCGTAGGATACGTGGGCGTCCCGGTCCATGGTGAATATTATTGGGACGGCTACGATGACGACTGGGGGGACTTCGGGGACTTTGACGGCGGAGACGATTTCGATGACGACTTCGGCGATGATGAGGACGAAGGGGACGGGGACTGACGGGAAAGCGCTTTGAACTCCGTCACTCCTAAGATATATTTCCCAGCAAGGGGATCAGGATGATTCCGATAAAATCCTGCAGAAAATGCATGATAGCCGGAGCGATCAAACTTTCACGCCACAGGTAGATCAGGGCCAGGAAGAAACCCATAACCCCAACGGTTACTACTCCGGCCGTTCCCTCGTAACCGTGTCCGAGAGAAAATATCACCGCTGACAGCAAAGCGGCGGCTTCTGAACTCCGCGCAATGGACCGGAAACGCAGGATGAGATACCCACGAAATATGGTTTCTTCGGCTGCAGCGACAACGACTACTAGGATGAAAGCCAGCACCAACTGTCCCATGTCCCGGGGGGTCAGAAATGAAGGCAGCGGCGTGGAGGGGACCGCAAATCCGGCTTGCTCCAAGATTCTTTCGATCAATGGAAGGATAAAAAACACGGGGATATAGAGCACGAAGCCCAGTCCAATTTCCTTCTTCCAATTCTTTCTTGTCCAGCCGATTCCTTGCATCGGCTCACGTTTGGTCCGGAGAAAATATAGGATCAAACCGACCAAGGCAAGGTCACGCATAATAGTGGCAAACGCCGTGACTCCGAAGCTCAGTTTTCCCTGGTTTACGACCAGAAACGAGAGAATCATAGAGGGCACAATCAGGGACAGGAAAACTAGAGTCTCCAGTAACTGTTCCTGCCGACTCAACTCAGGCCTTGTTTCAAGATCTGCCTTATTAGGGGGAATCTCATCATACATGGTGGTCCTCTCATGGATCAGGGTTACGCAGGGATGAGCGATCGATGCAAAGGCGGCCGGCTCCAAGCTTTTCCGGATAAAATTTCAAGGCGTCTCTTTAACCGGAAGAACCCTCCTTTTAGGCATTCATGAAATGCATATTGTTATAATATCCACACTGAAAAGAGCGGAGGACATATGCATGTTGAGGCAAGCTATACGTAACAAGTGCTGTTTTTTCGTTTGCTTCTGATTGGTTATACCTCTTTTTGTAATTTGCTCTTCAGATCTTTGTCAAGTCGTTTTTTCCAGTCCATGCCTGCGCATCACCTCCTCGATGACCCCTGATAGTCCCTCTGCACCTTCAAGTTCGACAAAAAAGGCAGTGAGACTGAGGAGAAAATTTGAGCCCAAATATGGTATAAATACGGGGAAATGGGGTACAGAAGAGAAAAGCCGAAGAATTTGTTGCCTGCTAACTAGCCAACATCACTTTAAATCTATGGTCGGGACGCGGGGATTTGAACCCCTGAGTCACTAAACAAGTCAATAAGTTACAAGCCATTGCACCTTTTTTGCACTAAACTACCAATCTGTTGATGCACATGGATATTGAAGTGAAGATTTCGTAGCGTAGTTGTTATTTTTAAATGAGGGTGAAAACGATAGCATTGATAATATAGTCGTCACATTACATTGCAGCTCGGGTTCAAGGATTTGGATAATGCCACTTTTCAGCGGGCGCGGCCCCTTGCGACCCTGCTGCATGAACGAGTTATACCGAGAAAGGGCGGCTTCGAATAATCTTCCCGGTCGTATCTATTAATCTCTCAATCTTGCCCGTTTCGAAGGTTAGTTTGTTTTGACGAAACACTTCGTTGTCGGGATCAAGAGTGAGCGCTCGATCGCATTCAGCCAGTGCTTCCTTCATATGCCCCTGCAATGCGACATAAAAAGTCAAGTTCTTTCGAAGTGTTTCTGCCCTATCCTTTCAGAACATGATCAGATGGGTATAGATCGCTTGAGTGTGGCGCTTATTTTATGACGACTGCCAAAGGAAACTTTCAAAATCGGTCGAGTGAAGTATAGACCAAATAAACCTTCCTAAATTCCCAATCTGGCAATCGATCCTAAACTGAATAGCAGAGTAAGGGATCGAGCGAGATCTCGTGCCCAGGACTGCCTAAATGCGTGTGGCACTATCTGGCAACCATATAGAGGTCGGATTCCCGCTACAACTTCCGGCATTTTCTTTTGTCACCCGACTTCAAACAACCCTCACACACATACACGCCTGAAAAGATTGTGTGTGTGACGGTATAACAATTCGCCGATAAATCCATAAATCCGATTCATCGCTGGCCCTGTCATTTATCAGGACCAAGTTTTCCATTCCATCCTTCAATATAATACCTCACATACATCAACCCACATATTTTTGCCTCAGATACTCATCATCTATCCACTTATACATAAATTTGCACAAAAATTATATAAAATGTCATTTTTATGCCAAAAGTACCTAGCAAAAGATTAATTGTATTCTATAATAATAATGTCATGACACAGATATCAATAACAAACATTATTTTAGGATGATTTAGATATGACCAATATAAAAATAACACATTGGAAACCACCAGTCATCATAACATTAGTTAATGAATAATATGACTGCATTTATCTTGGAGCTGAGCACGGTGCGTCAAGACAGGAAATTTTGGACCTAAAGTGGCCCGATATCAATTCTGATTATGACGGCATCGGTCTTATCAGATTCTTCAGGACAAAGACTAGAAGGCTGCGCACCGAGTTTTTGATGCCCAGGACTAAACAGGCACTTCTCGAATGGCAGGAACACCAAAAATGGATGCGCCATAGGAAGAAAGTTGAAGACAATAATGGTTCTCGCCTCGTTTTTTGCAGGTTAGACGGAACTCCTATCAAAAGGTTTGACAAGGTGTAGAGGGAGGCGCGGAAAATTGCAGGGCCAGATGGATTGCACTTTCATGATCTAAGGCATACTTTCTGCTCCAATCTTCTCTTGTCGGGGGCAAATCTCAAAGATGTAAAGGAAATGATAGGGCACAGGGATCTCTCAATGACGGACCGTTATGCACACCTCAACATTTCCCGAAAGCTCTTGAACCAGGAGAAACTGGCTAGGTTCTATTCCAGCAATAATGGAGCGATTGAACCGAGTGGGGAACACAGAGGGAACACAGAACCCAAAATCGAGGATTTCTAACGAAAAAACGGTAGATCAACAAGAACATAACCTACCGTTTTTATTCTGTTTTCTGGTCGGGACGCGGGGATTTGAACCCCGGACCCCCTGAACCCCATTCAGGTGCGCTTCCAGGCTGCGCTACGTCCCGATGCTTGAGCGTGTAATACTATAACACTCCATCTCTTTGTCAAGAGATAAAATATGGAGATGAAAAAGCATCTTGCCTGTTTCCTGAAATATGGATATGATTAACCCTGCCTCCGGGTTTTCCCGGAATCCAGACCGAAATCACCCCTTGAGGTTTTGCCATGATCGATCAGGAAGATGTTCGCGTACTCATCCTCGAAAAAGACACGGCAGTGGTCGATTTAGTGAAAGATATTCTCAGCAACGGCTCTTACGAGCTGCATGTCCTTTCGAGCTTCAATGAAGCTGTTTCGCTCTTGAAATCGGAGAGCTTTCAACTTGCAGTAGTCGGAACTACCCTGGAAACCGATTCCCCATTTGAGGGACTGGTTGACATGGTTAAGGCTTCACCGCTGACCTCCGTCATCCTCCTGAGCGATCTCCCTGAAGCGGAGGTTCATGAGAAAGCAGAAGGATGTGGCATTCTCGGGCATGTCCCCAGGAGCGTACCGTCTGAGGACCTGAATCACCTTTTGTATCGCTTTAAGCAAATAACAGGT
>Ga0315535_1000478_pt1 | contig 28267 bp, 31 predicted proteins | sample SalMarSW160220MG_2_FD_203092 | JGI IMG/M metagenome (GOLD analysis project Ga0315535, IMG submission 203092) | Salt marsh sediment microbial communities from the Plum Island Ecosystem LTER, Massachusetts, United States - Salt Marsh Sediment SW1602-20 ... | reverse complement strand
TTCCACAAGAACTCCAGTGGTTTTAAGTTCTGAAACGCTGCTGCCTGTTTTGTTCTCGCTCATTGGTTTTCAACCGCTTGTTTTAAAGTAGCTAACTCTTCACGATATACATTTCTTTTTCTATAAAAACAGAGCGCAGTACTTTACCCAGAATTACGTAACCCTTGGATTTTGAAATCGATTAAACGGTTAACTCTATCAGTTTACGCAGATTATTAATTTCCACAGCGTTTGTTCCAGTTACTAATTGTGAAAAAATGGGTTTTGCATCCAAACCTATGGTAATTAAGCGGTCTCCCTTGAAAGAAAGAGTAACGGTGAGTCCTTCATCCTTCAATTCACCAGCCATGTTCCTCAGCTGCGCAAGCATGCCTCTGATTGAACCGCCTCCCCCTGTGCTCCCAATAACGTCTTTCAGAAATTCTTTGTCAGCTATGCAGAGCTCGATTTTGTTGTTTTCAGCTTTTATTTGAAGGGCTTCCACATTCCCAGTGGATAGGGTGACTTCTCCGGATTTGACAACGTGACCTAACAATGTCGATAATTGCACATTGTCACCTCTTTAGGAGAAGTCTACTTTTTCGGGGCTTCTTGCACGTAGAGAATATCTAAAATGATCGAGCCGTTGATTTTCGTTTTTACCATACCCATGTCTACGGTAAGGTCTTGAAAGCTGAGTTTAATGTCTGATCCTTTTCCTGCTAGCTTGTCTATGAGTTTTAGCAGGGTGTCGCCCATATCTTCAGGTATTTTAGCCATAAATAATCACCATCGTAATAGAAGCGTCTGGAACATAAATATCTACCGCTGAACCTTCAGTATGCCGTCTATATCCATTTCTTTCTTCTGAAGTAAACCAACATCACAAGCGCTATCGCAAGCATTACACTCAAGACCACGAGGTAACCCCAAGGCTGCCCAAGTTCAGGCATAAACTCGAAGTTCATGCCATAAATCCCCGTTATGAAAGTTAAAGGAATAAATATCGTAGCGATAACCGTTAAGACCTTCATAATTTCGTTCATGCGGTTGCTAATGCTTGAAAGGTAAATATCCAACATGCCCGAAAGCATATCGCGGTAAGTATCCACAGCATCCATAACCTGAATCGTATGGTCGTAAACGTCTCTCAGGTAAACAAAAGTTGACTTGTTGATCAACGGCGACTCCGCCTTTTCTAATCGGCTTATAACTTCTCTTAAAGGCCAAACCGACTTTCGCAAGAAAATCATCTCTCGCTTTAAATCATGCAAAGTCTGCAAGGTTTCCGATGTCGGATTGGTCACAAGTTTGTCCTCGATTTCCTCAATTGTTTCCCCCAGTTTTTCGAGAATCATAAAGTAGTTATCGACCACGGCGTCCATCAAAGAATAAACAAGGTAATCAGCACCCGCCTTCCTAATCCGGCCTTTGTTGTTTCTAAGCCGATCTCTAATCGAGTCAAAAACGTCTCCTTCACTTTCCTGAAAAGAGACAACGAAATCGCTCCCGAGAATCAGGCTGATTTGCTCGGTTTTTGTTTCGTCGTCTTTTTCGTCAAACCTGAACATTTTCAGAACGACAAAAAGGTAATCGTCAAAATCTTCCATCTTGGGGCGCTGACGCGTGTTAGCGATGTCCTCCAGCACCAATGGGTGAACGCCAAAACTTTTCCCAATCTGCTCTATAATCTCTGGCTGGTGAACCCCGTCAACATTCAACCACATAACAGAAGGCTTTTTTCTAAGAGCAAGCGCTTCGTCAACAGTTTTGACTTCTTGCTCCTGAAAATTCACTCCGTCATAACTAATCACGGATAACTTAACCGCCGCACGCCTTTTTTCACCCACGTGCACTATGGTTCCCGGTGGAAGACCTGCCTTCTTGGAACGTCTCGTGATTGACCTTGGGATGACGGTGCACCTCAATACGATTTGGTTTAATGAGATTTTACAGCGTTTGTGCTTAAGAAGTTTTAAGCGCCTATTCAGCCGCTTCCGTCTTGAATTTGCCAAAATCTTTTGGGTAGTAAACCCCGCCTTCATGGATAATTGCTGACACGTACTTCAACGGCGTAACGTCGAAGGCTGGATTAAGCACATCTACGCCTTCAGCGGCAACCTGTTTACCGCCATAATGCGTAACCTCCGTTGGTTTTCTTTGTTCAATGATGATGTCGGCTGATTTTCGCTTTAAGTCAAAGGTGGATTTCGGCGCTGCCACATAAAACGGCACGCCATGCTCATGCGCTAGCACGGCAATAGTGAACGTGCCAATCTTGTTAGCTACGCCGTCTTGAACGATGCGGTCAGCACCCACCACAACCTTGTCAACCAAATGATTCTGCATAACGTAGCCGACCATGCTGTCCGTTATCAACGTGACAGGTATCCCGTCGCGTTTCAGCTCGTAAGCTGTCAGCCTAGCGCCCTGCAGCAACGGGCGCGTTTCTGTGGCTATAACTTTGATCTTCTTTCCTTGCTTCCAAGCCGCCCGTATAACGCCCAACGCGGTGCCGTACTCAACTGTGGCTAATTCGCCCGCGTTACAATGCGTCAAAACAACATCGCCATCATTGATCAGCGCCGCACCGTTTTCTCCCATAACCCTGTTTGCCTCCGCGTCCTCATCCGCTATGCTCTGAGCCTCTTCCACCACAATCGCCTTCAAACCCTCAACGTTACCGACATAATCGCGGGCTTTATTCAAGACCCTGTCTGCCGCCCAAAAAAGGTTAACAGCTGTAGGTCTAGTGTTTTTCAGGATCACCGCTGCGTCTTCCAGTTCCGCCAGCACTTCCGAAACGCAATCTGCCTTTGAGTTGCAAGCAGCCAAAGCCAAACCGAAAGCGGCACATGCCCCAAGCAACGGGGCACCACGAACTCTCAAGTTTTTTATTGCCTCAGCCATCTCGTCGACCGTTTTGATTTTCAAGGTTACTGTTTCAAGAGGTAGTTTAGTTTGGTCTACTGTGATGACGGTTCCTTCTTGCCATTTTATCGTTCGCATGTCGATTGCCTCATTAATCGTTTTATGGTCTATCGTAAGCTATTATTTTGAGTGGTTCGGTTTAAGATTTCGGAAAAGAAAATCGGGAAAACTGATTTTCCTATTCGAGGGGTGACTTAACGTAGGTTACAACTTCGACTGGACAGCCTTTTCCAGATTTGAGCCTTTTCTTCCACTCATCCCCAACAGCGACAAGTGAGAAAACGCCTGAAATTTCCGCTTTTGCCTTTTTGACAAGGTTAATCAATGCTTCCTGTGTTTCCCCGCTTTTAATCATGTCATCCACTATGAGAACGCTGTCGCGCCTTTTGATGGCGTCTTTCGGAATGTACAGGGTCACAGTTACGCCTGAATCTTTTCCCAGAACGTAGGTTTCATCCAGAAAAGCTTTGACTCCGACTTCTTTGTTTCTCTTCGCCATAATAAGGTTGACTCCGAGGGAGTTGGCAACCATCGTAGCCAGGGGAATCCCGTCAGCAGCCGCGGTTAAGATTTTCGTTACTCTTTTTCCAGCAAAATTTGCAAGCGCGTGGTTTGCGGCTTGTTGAAGTATGTTATAGTCGCCTACGATGTCGGTGTTGTCGAAGTATCCTGTTTCGTCAAATTTTATTCTGTTCCGCAGTTCCGTTTCTAGACCGACGAGTTTCGTAAGCACCCGCCACAATTGTTTAGCCCTAGTTGTGTTTGGCAAAACATGTCCTTTCGCGTATCTGCTGAGGACGGTGACTGGTAAACCTGTTTTGGACGCTAATTCTCGGTAAGTAATGTTACGTTTATACTTTGCAGTTCTCAAAAGCTCGATGGTCATCAAGCGAAGTTTCAAATCTTCTGCGTGGGTGCTCATCATTCTCCCCCTTAAACACCTATGAGTCAAATACTAGAACACTTACCTTTTATTGTAGCTTGCCAATTTATACCTTCCGTTAAAAAACAGTGCTCCCTATGCTTTTTGAAAACTCTGCTTAATGTCGTTTAGAAGCTTACACATCAAGCTTTTTAACATCGAAACACGACTCTTAAGTAAAAAAAGGAACGTCTCTATGCAAAAAGCTAACCGGTTGTTCATCGCTGCGCTTTTCAGTTCAATAATATTTGTGATTAACTTTTTCGTACCCCAACCTATTAGTTACCTTCTCATAGTGGTTCAAGCGGTTATACTCGCCTTAGCAACTTTCTTTCTGGGAAAAGCAGGCGCCACCTACGTGGGTCTCATCGGCGGTTTTCTGTCCGCGTTAGCACGCCCTGCTTTTGGTCCTTTCACTTTCATATTCACGCTTCTCTTCGGAGTATTGGTGGATGTTTTTTCTCTGGTTTTCCAAGTCTCCTCCACGAAAGAAGGAGTGAACAGAAATAGAGTAATATTTGCCATGACGTTCAGCACTGCAATAATCGGCTTCCTAAGCTACTACACAACCGTCGTCTACCTAAGGCTCTTTGATGTAAACCCAATAATGTTGGGGCCAATGATGGTGGTGGTAGTAACTTTCGTCGCTACGGGTAGCGGGATCTCGGCAGGTTACGCAGCCGCCTATCTTTGGAATAAATACTTGAAAAGTATCTCCATCTGACACCATTCTAACAAACCTAACGCACATGCAATTTCGTGTGTGACATATTACGATTGTGAAAATATCCTTTTTAAAGCTCCGTGACCTGACATTGCGATGGAAAAGGAGAAGGCTTCGATGAGACTCTTTCGCAGAAAACGCAATGCGGTGAAGAACTGGCATGCAAGGGCGCTGATGATAGACCCTAACAAGACTAGAATAACCATAGTCAAAACGAAGACAGCGAAACATGTCCCTCTATGGGTTTATAAGAAATACGCTCCACAGCAATTATAAGTAAATTAAGAATTCAGGTATTTAACAGAATTTTTTCTTTATCTCTGCATCCGCGATTTTAGCAATCATAGCGTTAGTAATCATAACATATTTGACACCTGTGAGCTCCGCCAGTTCTGCCGGCTTTTGGTCCTGCGTCACAAGAACTAAGTCATGCTTTTTTGCGTATTCCACCACGTTCTTGTCTTTCGCAGCTTTTAGACCTGCCTCCTGAGCCGTCAAAACCTCGTAACCCAAGGTCTCAAAATACTCTTTCAACCCCGCGTACATCTCATCCAGCAAAAGCTTCATCTAAACGCACCTGTTCGATGTTACTTCATCCGTTCCCTTATTAGATTTGCCCAAATTAGTCTATAAGGAGCAAAGCGAAAGACTCTGGGGTTTTCTCGAACGGAAACGTGAATTTGATGCCAGCGTTCTTCGCCGTTGCTTGAACGTTCACGCCTAACCCCTCCTCTGAATACCGTGCTCGTGTAGGGTAAACGCAAGCCGCTCTGTCCAAAGTGCATTTTTCACACAGCTGGCAATACCCTGAGACCAAACCTAAGGCTAATGGGTAACCTTTACTCATAGCCGCCTTTTCAAGGTCAAGCACTAACGAAAGCATTTTCAGCTTCTCTTCCTTCCAAGCAGCCCAGAACGCCTGAATTTTGTCTTTCATGTTTTGCGGAATTGAGGGGTTGTCTTTATCCTTTGAAAGATACTTTGCTATTTTGGAGTCAGCTTTTGTTTGCGATTTAAACTTCATGAACAAGGCGTAACGGTATTCGCTGACGATTTTTCGGAATTCCTCAGCCGTTGGCACGTGTGGCGGACACGCCAGCGTCTTTCCATAGTTGGTGCAGCCAACCTTGCATTTAAGCACAATTCTATCTTCCACGACAACTTTGTCCGCCGTGATAATTTTTGCGTCCGCAGCGCCCATTTTTAGAGCCATTTTTCTGAGAAACTCGAATTTTTCAAGTCCTCTTTGAGACAGCATCAACTCTCGCCGTGTTCTTGCTTGATAGCTGCATTCGATATAAACATTTAGCGTGTGCCGTGTCAATTCACTTGAACTTTGTCGGCACCAATCGTTAACGTATCAAAATAGCATACCCATCAGGCAAGCGTTAGTTTATGAAGCGGAAGAATAATATATACTGTCAGAAAATTATTCTCAACTGAGATGCCGTCCGCATGAAAGATAAGATAAGCAGCATCGGATACGTCAACAAAATCCGAGATAATATACTCAGCATCAGACGAAAAAACCTTGCACCCTTGTATGAAGCCCTGAAATCAGCTGACTGCGTTATCTGCGCAGGGTCAGGCAGGTCGCTTTACTCGTTAAACGCGGCTATGAGTCAAATAGCCCTCAGTCAAGTTGGCTGGAGAAACAAAGTGGTTTTAACGCCCGATGACCCGGGTTTTCCAGGCAAAAACATGTACGATGCTGCTGGCGATCTGGAGCGTCGCTACAAGAAGACCTTGCTCTTGATTAATTCTGGAAGCGGCTACTCAGATGACCCGCTGGTGATGGCTCAGGATTTGGCACGATACATTGAAGAAAAGAAAACGTCCAAGTTCACCATGGGGCTTCTAACTTCTGCTTTGGAATCACCGTTAGCTCAAATCACCCGTCAGTATGGACATGTAGTCCATATTAAAGGACGCGGAAGACTCAAGCCCTCATTCGAGTACAGCGAGACGGGCATGATGGGCGACGTTTTCGAGTTGGGCACGCTTATGCTTCTGTGCATGATGATTGAAGCTATTTTCAGAAACTTGGAAGTAGAAGACGTGTTTAAACTCTGCAAAGAGGAATTCGAAAAGATAGGTGCCATAATAGACGCTTACGTGAAGTCGGAAACCTACACGAAACTTGTTGACCTCATGGAGAAGAGAACTAACGTTTTCTTAGGAGGAAAAGGCACCGCAAACCAAATTGCCAATATGACAGCTGTCAGGCTTTTCCATATTAAAAGCTTCTTAGGTGACAACGTGTACGTAACCCGAGGTGTGAACACCCCTCACCCTAGGGCTGGCGATCTTGAAATCCTGTTGTCGTATACTGGGGAAACCAAACCAGTCATTCTCTGGGCGGATGTGATGAAAAAGTTTAACGGCAATGTGCTAGCGATAACTGGCTCGTCAGATTCTACCTTAGCCAAGAAAGCTGACGTGAAGATAATCTTGGAGGAGGACGTGAAACCGGGCACTCCACGGCGGTTTTACACGCGAGCAGCCTACGTTCTGAGCCCCTTACCTGTCAAGTTAGCTGAGAGGCTGGGGCAAAGAGGACTGAAGCTGCCCGAGTACATAATCAGCTGGTACCACTCCGTGACACAATAACCAAGTAAGCAGAAAACAGCGGGCTGCTCATGGACCCAATACAGGCGATAATACTAGGTTTCATCCAAGGCGTGACGGAATGGCTTCCCATCTCCAGCACCGGCCATCTAAGAATAGCTGAACAGCTGTTAGGGTTAACCCTGCCCCTGCTCTTTGACGTAACATTGCATGTAGGCACGCTCATAATCATTCTCTTCTTCTTCCGAAAGGACATCAAACTAGTCCTTGTGGCTCTTGTAAAGGGAGACTTCAAATCGGAAAACGGAAAACTAATCCCCCTAATCATTGTCGGAACCGTTCCCACCGCTCTCATAGGCGTACTCTTCAGTGGCACTATAGAAACGTACTTCAACAGTTTCCTGCCCATAGCTGGTGCCTTCCTAACCTGCGGCGTCGTGCTTTACGCTTCAAAAACTGGAACTGAGCAAAAAGAGAGTATCACGTACATTGCAGCCTTGGCAATAGGCACCGCTCAGGGCATCGCTTTGATTCCAGGATTATCCCGAAGCGGGTTAACAATTGCCACCGCGCTTATGCTCGGCGTGAGACGCGAGAGGGCCTTCAAGTTTTCGTTTCTGCTCTCTGTTCCCGCGGTAATCGGCGCCTTGGGCTTGACCCTGTACGAACAGCATGAAACGCTGACGCTTGTAGGCGTGGGTTGGACGGAAATACTCGTCGGCATCGCGGTGTCGATGGTTGTCAGCTACTTCGCTTTGAAGCTTCTGTGGAAGGCATTGGCGGGCAAGAAATTTTACCTATTCGCGTTCTACTGCTGGCTAATCGGCGCAGTGCTGTTAGCGCTCAACCTCAGCGGCTTATAGCCAGAACGGCTTGCCTGAAAGAAAACCCGTAAGAAACTCCGCAAATTCCCTGTTACTCCTGTAGACTTCGGACACTTCGCTGTTGACTAGAACGGTGAGCTTTTCACGGAATGCTTGCGCCATCAGTCCCGCCACGCCTGCGTTTCTGCCGCCTTCCCTCAGTTTCGCCTTCAGAAGCTCAACAACATTGGTGAAACTGCGCCGTAGCTCCACGACCCATCTTTCATCTTCAATGTAGGGTCCAAAAACCACCTCGTCGTTACCAGTGTATTTGGACAGAAAGTTTTCGCACTCCTTTTCCCGTTTGAGAGGCGGACCCAAATGCTTCTTAACGTCGGGCAGAACACGCTGGTTAAGCTCGAAGGCGAACACGCTGAGCGTTTTTTCGTCGCTCCAAACCGCCCCTCTGAGGACTTTGAAGCCGTTAAGTTCAGCCAGTTTTCGCAGAGCCCGTTGCGTCTTGTACAGTTGCCCCCATAAAACGTCGGGAACAGCTTCGATGTTTCTAAGCGACAAGAATACGAAGGAGACACCCCTGGTGTCCAACTTGCGCGCTAAAGCTTCAGCGGTTAACGCGGTTATTTTCGGCGGATAAAAGAACTTTGCGTTTGGCGTTTTGAGGTAGACCCTGGCTGCGGCAACAAGAGTGTAGAGTTTCTGCGGCTGAACAGCGGACGCAACGTTCCGTCCTTTATCTACAGGGTCAATTATGGCCAAGTGCTCTGGAAAGAGACGTTTAAGCTCTTTTTCTCTGCCTGCGTAATAGCCTTCAATATCTATGGTAGTTCGTTGGGTGTAGCTGGCAAAGGCGCGCAGCGTCTCAGTGAAGGATTGGCAGTGCAGAATAAGCAGCTCACAGAGATAGCCGCTGAATCCCCCTATCTTTATTTCAGCCCCGTAGGCACCAACACCCTTAAGGAACTTTTTCAGCAGGCGCACCTCGCCGCGTAAGTCATCCTTCAAGCGCTTCTTCACGTAATCCGTGTGGAAAGGTGTTCGGTCGGTGGCGCTTAGCCATTCGCCTCGTTTCACATCGTAGCAGGGCACGATGTTCAATCGGACACTGTCGATGAACGCTTCAAGGTACGGGTGTTCCGCGAACCGCTCAACCTGTTGGCTGGCGCCTTCGGTGGCTTTTCGCGCGATTTTGAGGCTGATTTCGCCGAGACTTCTGCGAGGTACGCTGGTTGGCAGGCGCATGAACACGTCGATTTCGGGCTCTTCCCGTAGCCATGTGTCTTTTGCGACTGAGCCTTCAACCCGCACTGTAGCCGTGACGCCTTGTTCTTGGCAGGCAAGCGCTACTTTCCGCTGCAGCTCCTTAGCTAACGCTGCTATTTTGGCTCTGTCCTCTGGCGTGGGCGTGATTTTCTTCAAGATTTCAGTGTGAATGACGTTTAGTTTCTGCATGGCTGATACCTTATGGTTGTGGGCAGAACTCTTTAAGCGTTGAGTAGATTGGTCCTTTAGGCGTTAATTGGCTTTTTTTGAGGCGGAAGCACTGCGCGTTAACTATGCCGAATTCGAAGTTGGCATTTTCGTTTAAGAACTGTGCTAGTTGCTGCTTGTTTCTTCCTGAGCGGACGCGGGCGATTGTCAGGTGGGGGCTGAATCCTCGGGTGTCCGGGGTGAAGCCTAAATCGCGCAGCTTGGGCTCTATCTGGCTGAATACGCTTTTTAGTTGGTCTGCGCCCGTGGTTATTCCTGCCCAGACGACACGCGGATAATTGGGGTTGGGGAAGGCGCCTAAACCTTTGATTTGGACGGTGAACGATGTAAACTGGACTTGCGTCATTTCGTCAAAAATTTTTTCAGCCGTTTCTGGCGTGATGTTCCCGAGAAAGCGGACGGTGATGTGTATGTTTTGCGTTTCCACGAGTTTCAAGTCTGCGCCCGTCTGAACCAGCTGGCGTTGTGCGATGGATAGCCTGTTCAAAACCGTGTCGCTTTCGATGTCGAAGGCTAAGAAGCTTCGTATGGACTCGGGCATTTCTGTTCCTCGGGTACTTTTTACATTTTCCTCTCATAAATGCTTTTTAATTTTGAACGCTGTTAATGTAGAAAATAAAAAGTGTGTACCATGAACGCTGAGAAACTCGTTGTTGGTTTAGCCGGTATGCCGGGGGCAGGTAAGTCTCTGGTGGTGGAGACCGCTGTGGAGATGGGGTACGGCGTGGTTGTTATGGGTGATGTGATACGGGAGGAGACGCAGAAGCGCCGGTTGGAGCTTAACCCCCAAAACATTGGGCGGGTGATGCTTGAGTTGAGGAAGACGGGCGGAGCCAGCGTCGTGGCTGACCGATGCATTCCAAAAATAGAGCAGCAGGACAGCGAGAAGGTGATTGTGGACGGCTTGAGAAGCTTAAGTGAAGTTTACGCGTTTAAGAAGCGTTTTCCTAATTTCAGGCTCATGGCGGTGTACGCTTCGCCAGAAACAAGGTTTAATCGCATCTATCGGCGGCAGCGAAGTGACGACCCAGATGGTTGGGGGCTTTTTCATGAGCGGGATATGCGGGAGCTGGGTGTGGGTTTGGGAGATGTGATTGCCCTGGCTGAGTATCTTATTATTAATGAGAACAGTAAAGATAATACGAAAGCTGCCGTGAAAAAGTTTATTCGGAGAATCGAAAGGAAATGGGCAAGATAGCGGTTCGAGTTGAGACTGAAGTTAACGTCACAGAGGATAAAGAGAAAGTGGAGAGGGCGGTGGCGAACATTTTCGAGACTGTATCCATTGCGGTTAAGCCGTCCTTTAAGGGCAGCGTGCTTGTTGCTGAGGCGGAAGGGCGTGAAGCGCTGGTTAAGTTTCGGCGTTTGCTTAGTTTGGACCGCATTCGGGATGCCGCTAGAAAAGTGCTTTTCGGAGGCTTAAGGGGAAATGCTATCCTTTTTTGTTTAAACAAGCAGGTGGCGTTTGCCGGTCACGTTTCCTTCTGTGAGGAAGTGGCGGAGTCTCCGTTGGGTCCGCTGAGGGTCACGGTTGAATGTGAAGACCCGCAGCAGCTTATTGACTGGCTTGCTTCGCGGAGGGCTTAGAAGGATGAAGTACTTGTCTGGAAAGGCTGGAGTGAGTGAGCGGGGTGCGGTTTTGCTGGGTGATTCTGTGGCTTGTGACGCGTTTGATGCGGACCGACCTTTGCGTGTGGTTACTCATGCGCATGCGGATCATTTGGGTGGTTTAAGGCGGAGTTTGAGGAGCGGGCAGCGGGTTTTGATGACTGCTGCGACTCGTGACCTTATTGGCGTTGTAAATGGTTCGTTGCCGCTTGATGATGGCGGGGTGGAGGTTTTGGATTATGGGGAGACCGTGGAGTGTGATGGCGAGCGGGTTACGCTTGTCAAGGCGGATCATATTTTGGGTGCGGCTCAGGTGGTGGTGGAGGACGCTGAGGGCAACAGGGTTGCTTATACTGGGGACTTCAGGGTTGACGGTACCGAGCCTTTGTTGGATTGTGATACGCTTGTGGTGGAGGCGACTTACGGGAGTCCTTCGTTTAGGCGGGCATTTAATGTTGATGTTCGTGAGCTTCTGGTTTCTATGGTTGAGAAGAGGCTGAGGAAGGGCACGGTCTACGTTTTTGGTTATCATGGGAAGCTGCAGGAGGTTATGCAGATTTTGCATCGGGCTGACGTGTGTGTGCCGTTTGTTATGCCTGAGCGGGTTCTTCGGGTTTCTAAGGTTTGTGAGGCGCATGGGATGCAGTTGGGTTGTTTGGCGCTTTCGACTGAGAATGAAGGTAAGGAGTTGTTGGAGGGGAACTTGCCGTGTGTGGCGTTTTATCATATGAATGCACGGAGGAGTGTTGGGTTGTTGGGCAGCTCGCGTATTTGTGTGAGTGGTTGGGAGTTTCATTCGCCGTGTAGGCAGATTGGTGAGCGGGAGCATTTGGTTGCGTTGAGTGATCATTCGGATTTTGATGGTTTGATTGAGTATGTTAGGCGTTGTAAGCCTAAACGGGTGGTTACGGATAATTATCGGGTTAGTCATGGCGTGACGTTGGCTAGGGAGATAAGCAAGCGTTTGGGTATTGACGCGGTTGCGATGCCGCAGTAAGCATTTGTAAACTGCTTAAAACTTAAAAGCGAAAGGCACCTTGTTCAGGTCTGTGGTAAGCCATGAACAAATCATCCTCAATCTCAGGTTTCTACAAGCTCAGCCCTAAAGAACGCTTAGCACTCGTCAAAGAGTTTGCAGACTTATCCGACGAAGACTGCGTGTTGCTGCTGAACACTGGCTCGTTGCCTTTGGAAGCGGCTGCCCGCATGATAGAAAATGTGATAGGCGCGTTCCCCCTGCCGCTGGGCATCGGCGTCAACTTCCTCATTAACAACCGCGACTACCTCATTCCCATGGCAATTGAAGAGCCGTCGGTTGTGGCGGCAGCCAGCTACGCCGCGAAAATGGTGCGGGCAGGCGGAGGCTTCCACACCAGTAGCACGCCGCCCGTTATGATAGGACAGATACAGGTGGTTGGCGTCGCAGACGCTGAAGCGGCTAAGCAACAGGTTTTAGCGACCAAGCAGGAAATCCTAGACGAAGCAAACGCTCAAGACCCAGTGTTAGCCTCGGTGGGCGGCGGCGCCAAAGACCTCGACGCCAAAGTAATCGGCACCACCGTTGGACCCATGCTTATCGTGGAGCTGCATGTGGATTGCCGCGACGCCATGGGCGCCAACGCCGTCAACACCATGGCAGAAGCCGTAGCGCCACTGATAGAACGCATCACAGGCGGCAGGGTTTACCTCAGAATAATCAGCAACCTCGCCACCAAACGCCTCGCCCGAGCCTGGTGCACCGTGCCCAAGGAAGCCGTAGGCGGTGAAGAAGTCGTAGACGGCATCGTAAACGCTTCGGCTTTCGCAGCCGCAGACCCTTACCGCGCTGCGACGCACAACAAAGGCGCCATGAACGGCATAATCGCCGTCATCCTCGCCACGGGCAACGACCACCGTGCCATAGAAGCGGGAGCGCACGCCTACGCCGCGCTGAAAGGAAAGTACACGTCGCTTTCCACATGGGAGAAAAGCGAGAACGGCGACCTCGAGGGCATGATTGAAATGCCCATGGCTGTAGGCTTGATAGGCGGCGCCGTGCGAACCCACCCCATCGCGAAAATCGCCATAAAGATCCTCGGCGTAAAAACAGCCAACGAATTTGCAGAAGTATTAGCCGCGGTTGGTTTAGCTCAGAATCTCGCGGCGCTTCGCGCGTTAGCTCATGAGGGCATCCAGCGCGGTCACATGTCGCTCCACGCTAGGAACATCGCCGTAGCAGCCGGCGCCACTGGAGACCTGATAAACGTGGTGGCTGCAAGGATGGTTAAGGAACGGAAAATTCGCGTGGACCGAGCCAAAGAACTTGTCGCTGAACTGAGCGCCGACAAAAACAAGTAAGGCGCTATTTTTTCTGGAACCGTGCTCGGGACACGGAAATTTTCCCCGTTTTCTGCAGCGCCTTGCACAAATCGCAAAAAGACTCACTGAACTCTTCTATGCTCATGTTCTTTCTTACTACGCTTTCCGCCGCTTTAACAGCTGCTTCTTTAACTAACGGCGCAACCTCATCATAGTTTGCAACGCCTTTACGCCCACGCTTAGAGGATAAGTACTGGCTTATGGCGGGTTGGGTTGTGCCCAGCCTTTCCGCTGCCTGTTTCTGCGTGTAACCGTGCTTCTCAACAAGTTCTTTCGCCACAAAAGCCCTATAGAGCGGCAGAAAATTGCGAGCAACGTATTCACAGGAAGCGGACATGGATACCCACAAGTTAAATTATAACACGCTTATATTTAAGCCATCTTTCAAAACCGAATTTGGAAAAGCATCCGAACACAAACCAGGTCTACCCTGAAAAAAAGACTTGGGGCTCAATCACCGTCTATTTTTTTCTGGCTTCTCTTAGCTAGTTTTCTAACTTCGACCTCAAATTCTGGGTCTAACGAAAAATTCCATGCTTCTTCGTACAAAATTGAGATTAACCGTGCTACCACATACCGTTCAAACGGGTCTTTAATAGTTGTATCCAATAAATCAGCCACTTTATCGGCGGCATGAAGTGTTGCGTCAATATTTATTGGAGTTTTTTCAGAAACTTTCTCGGACAAATCAATTCACATGTGTAACATACAAAGCGCCCCTTTTTAACGTTCAGATTCCGAATTCAAGTTTTTGTTGAAAGACTACCCCTACCCACAACTTATTTAGACGCTTGCTTATCTTGAATTATTACACGGATGGCTAAAGAATTGGCGAAGAAAAAGAAGGACGCGTCGCCTAAAACGGTTAGGGCGCCTTGCGGTTGTGAGTACCAAGACAAAGGCTGGCTGCTGACTCGCGTTAACGAGTGCGAGTACCACAAGCGTAGGCGGACAACGAAGCGACCGTACAGGCCAAAAGCGGAATGCGTAAGACCCTAATTAGAGTTTTTTGTTATATCTCGTAGACGTTGCAACTGCCAACTTCTTTCTCTGATTAAGCCCTCATCTACGTTGCCAGAATAAGCCGCGACAGCTCTGATAGCATATACTGAACTGCCTAAAGCGTGAGTAGGAACATGCGCAGTTGCTACAGCTTGGCCTGCTGCATGAGCCGCATATTTCGCGTAATCCTCTTTAGCATCTTTGGCTGCTGCATGTGCATCAAGTGAAGCCTTCCGTATAACAGACATCTTAAACACGCCTGTATCTATCCACTCCTTAAGGGTTTCAAGAGCTTTCCGCGGACGCTTATCACAAGGATAGTTTTCCTCAAACAAAGGAAGAACGTGCTCAGCACAATCAATCGCCCAAAGGGCTAATGCTTTCTTATCGGGCTGGAATAGTCGGTGGTCTATACGCTCCGAAAAAGGCTTCCCGAGAATCTCCGAAACAGATCTACGCACATCACGCAACAACGCAACAGGCTTCAATTTCCTCTGAGACTCACGTTCCATAACAAACAATACCACCATCCATGAGATTAAGACTTTTGGAAACTAATATCATCAGAAGCAGAAATTGAAACTACATCTTGCGGCCATTTTCTTTCGCGGAGCCCGCCTCTCAACCCCCTCCACAAGCAATCGAATCCACAACAGCCGCTAAACCCATTACAAATACACCATTCAACCACCAACTAACCGCACAACCAACCTGCAACCCAAACCAAACCCAAAAAACAAAACACAAACCCCAACACAACCCGACAAGAAGTAGTTGTGCTAAGCAACTTTTCACTTCTACAACTAAAAAAGAAACAAGAATGGTCGGGAGAGCAGGATTTGAACCTGCGACGGCTCGGTATCTGTGGCCTGTGCAGGCTAGAATGAAGCCCACCGTGGGTAGACCTCTACAGCGTCTCCGTCCGCCGGGGTTGCCAACGGGCTCGAGAGCTCTGCCAGGCTGAGCTACCTCCCGACAAAACCCATAGGACGAAACTAAAAGATTTATGTGTTTTGGAAGCTAGATAGGTTTTAATTCTGTGAACGCTTAAAACAAACAGGTGTTATTGTTGAAAACTATCGGTATTGTAACCCCAGGCGGAGACGCACCGGGAATGAACGCTGCCATCCGAGCCGTCACGCGCATCGCGCACTCAAAAGGACGGCAAATCATAGGCTTCGAAAGAGGCTGGGACGGCTTGTTAACTAACACGTTTAAACGGTTGACTCCCCGTTCGGTAGGCGGGATCATACAGTTAGGCGGAACCATGCTTCACACGTTGCGTTGCCCAGGTTTTGAGAAGGAGGAGGGCGTGGAAAGAGCTGCTGAAACCTTGGAGCTCAACAACGTGGACGGCTTAGTGGTTATAGGCGGCGACGGCTCGTTCAGAGGCGCCTTAGATTTAAGCAGAGAGAGCGAAGTATTGATCGTAGGTATCCCCGCCACAATAGATAACGACGTTTTTGGAACCCAAGAAACAATAGGCTTCGACACGGCGGTGAACACGGGCGTAACAGAAATCGACAAGATAAGAGACACGGCGCTCTCCCATGAACGACTCTTCATCGTTGAAGTCATGGGCCGTAAACGAGGCTTCCTCGCCTTGGAAGTGGGAATCAGCGTCGGCGCCGAAGTAATTCTGGTCCCTGAACAAGAATGCAAAATGGACCAAATCATCGAAGTGCTGAAAGAAAACAAGCGTAAAGGAAAAAGAGCGGGGATAATCGTCGCGGCTGAAGGCATCGGAGACACCTCAGCGCTCGCCAAAGACCTCCAGAAGCAAACAGGATCAGAAGTCAGATTGACCATTCTGGGCTACGCGCAACGAGGCGGAAGCCCCACAGCACGCAGCCGGCTTTTAGCAAGCCTTTTCGCCGAAAAAGCCGTTGAACTGCTATGCCAAGAACAAGGAAACAAGGTGATTGGGCTGCAGAACGGCGCCATCTCAAGCATAGAACTTCAGAAGTCCTGTGAATCAAGGAAGCCGCTTGACATGCGCCTGCTGGAGCTAGCGGAAATGTTGGCGACTTAGCCCTTTTATCCTTTGGATTTCGCATGCAATTCTATATCGGTGTGCTTCATCAACCGGAAGAAATGTATCTTCAAAACGTCAGTTATCATGAAGGCAAGCAACGCGTAACCCCAAACAAGCCCAGCTAATGCCCACCCGAGGGGTTCCATGAAAACGCCGTAAACCGCTATTAACGTGCCAACAACCTGGGTGATTTCTGCGGTGAAGAAAAGAATTTTTGCTGGAAGCGGACGCGCCCAGAAATGCTGCACACCGGTTCGTGCAAGATAAATCGTCATGTGCCCGCCAACCGTCATCTTCAGGAAGATAAGCGTTTGCAAAACACCCATGTTCAAATGCAGCACTTCCAAGCCTATCAGGAACAGGAAGAAACTTGAGAACACGCCCGTGATGCCAAGCAGGGATGCTACAACTAGCACGTCACGCATGTTCCAGCGAACAGGGTGTTCATGGATTTTCACGTTGTCGTAAGCAATCATCATGATGGGCAAGTCGTTAAGCAGCGCCAAGATAACAATCATCACAGCCGTCAAAGGATAAAAGTTGAAAGCAATAATTGAAAGCGTTAAGAAAATCAACACACGAATGGTTTCAGCTATGCGGTATATGGAATAGTTATTCATGCGCCGAAAGATTTTCCGACTTTCCCGTAGAGTATCAATTATAACGGAAAGCCCCAGCTTGGTTAGCACCACGTCCGCCGCGGATTTCGCCGCGTCCGTCGCTCCAGCAACCGCGATGCCTGCATCTGCCTTTTTAAGTGCTGGCGCATCGTTGACGCCGTCGCCCGTCATACCGACAATGTGGCCGCGTTCCTGAAGCAGTTGCACAATGCGATACTTATGTTCAGGAAAAACTTGGGCGAACCCATCTGCGTTTTCAACAGCTTCTTTCGCTTCCTTGTCGGCTTTATCCACGAATGAAGACGCGGAAAGGATGTTTGTACCGAGGTTCACCTCTTGGGAGATCTGTCGGGCTATGGCGATGTGGTCGCCGGTAACCATCTTTACGTTAACACCCATTTTCTGAGCGGCCTTAATCGTTTCCGCCGAATCTTCTCGCGGAGGATCATAAATGGCAAATAGCCCCACGTACTGCCATGCGCCTGCTTGGTCAGTTTTCGCCACACCCAAAGCGCGGAAACCTTTTGCCGCGAAAGCGTTCACGATTTCATTAATTCTACTTTCCAATTCGATCGAGTTTGGCACAAGAGCCAGGATCACTTGCGGAGCACCTTTAGAAACTTTGAACTGCGCGCCTTTCGCCGTTTCCAGCGCAGCCTCAGTCCTTTTCGAAACGGGATCAAACGGTTTAAAGTCAACCACGTTGTATGCGTCGAAAGCGTCAGCAACCTCCTTGATGGTCTTAGCTTTAGATATAACTGCGTCGTCGATGGGGTCGTGATTTTCCTCTCTAGACGCCAGTGTTCCAAAGAGCAGAACATCGTCTATTTTGAAGTCGCCAAACGGCTGCACCGTTGCCACGGTAAGCTCGTTCTTCGTTATGGTTCCTGTCTTGTCTGAGCATAACACGTCCACTCCAGCCATTTCTTCAATTGCCACCAGCTTGCTGACGATGGCTTCTTTCTTGGCGAGGGCAGTAGCGCCGATTGCCATGGTTACCGTTAAAACCGCAGGCAAAGCCACAGGGATTGCCGCCACCACCAAAACTAACGCGAACTGCACTATTTCAAGCGGAGGTTCCGCGCGGATAAGTGCCACAACCAGTATGGCGGAAACCATTATGGCTGCAAGAGCAATCAGGTAGTTGCCTATCTTTATGACTGCTTTCTGGAAGTGACTGCCCGTTTTAGCTTCTTCCACCAGCTTGGTGGTTCTGCCGAAGAAGCTGGCGATTCCAGTTGCGACAACATAGGCGTTCATTTCGCCTTGTTTTACTATTGAGCCTGAATAGGCGACGTCGGAAAGGTGTTTTTCCACGGGCAAAGATTCGCCTGTTAACGCAGACTCATCCAGAAGAAGGTAGTCGCCTTTCATGAGTTTGACGTCTGCTGGAACAATGTCTCCCAAGCGGACTCTGACCACGTCGCCGGGAACAAGGTCTCTGGAGGGGATTTCACTCCATTTGCCGTCTCTGAGCACGCGGGCTTTTGGCGCTAACCGTTTTTTAAGCAGTTCTATGGCGTTGTCGGCTTTGTGTTCCTGCCAGAATCCAACTACGGCGTTTACCACAAGCAGCGTGAAGATTATGCTGAAGTCTTCCCAGTGCTGGATGAGTATGGACAGAATCGCTGCGGCTTCAATCATCCATGGGATTGGTCCCCAGAAGTAGCTCAGTAACTTGCGGATGGAGCTGACTTTCTTTTCAGGGATATCGTTGGAACCGTAAAGTTGGCGTGTCCTTTCTACTTCTTCGGAAGAAAGCCCTCTCTTGGCATAGAGTTCAAATGGTGATTCTTCTTCAGAATTTTCGTTTGTTTCATCAGGGTTCACTAATTAAGCGCCTTCTGCACGCAACGGAAAAAAGCGTTGTAATCTCACTTTTTAAGGTTTCTTTTGTGTTTAGGTAAAATCTTCGTGGTTTTGAAAATTTTCAGAGGAGTGACTCGTAGATTTTGATGGTTTCTTCAGCGACCTTTCTCCAAGTGAAGTATTCCAGTACTCTTTTGCGTCCGTTCTCGCCCCAGTTTCTTGCTTTTTCTGGGTTCTTCAGTGTTTCTTTTATTCCCCAAGCTATGTCCGCCGGGTCTTCGCCGTTAATGTGCATTCCGTTCTGGTCTGCACCGGAGCTTATTACTTGTTCTTTGAAGCCTACTACGCCACGTGCGCCTACGACCACTGGTTTTTCCATAGCCATGGCTTCTAAGCTGACTATGCCGAAGGGTTCGTAGATTGACGGGAAGACGCAGATGTCCGCTGCAGCGTAATGTAGGATTCTTTCGTTTTCATTAACGAAATCGAAGCGGTAAACAATTTTGTCTTTGATGCCTAACCTGTCTGCTGTTTCCACAATATCCGTTTGTTCTTCACCTTTGCCTAGAATAACGAGTTTAGTGTTTGGGTATTCTTTCAGGACTATAGGCATCGCTTGCAAAAGGTTTCTTACGCTTTTCACCCAAGTTAGCCTTCCCACGAAGAGAAGCATATTCCAGTCTTTTTGGATGCCGTATTTTTCTCGAATTTTCTTTATGTCTTCTTGCTGAATCTTGTGCGGATCGTAACGTTCAGGGTCCACACCGTTCCAAACCACACTGATCTTTGATTGGGCCCAGCCATGCCTTATCAGCTCTTGCTGCATAGCGTAACTCACAGTTATTATCCTGTTCGCGTTTTGACCCATAGCCTCCTCTAGGTGCGACACCACTTCTGATCCGTGGCCTCCGCTTCTGCCCCATTCGGTGCTGTGAGTGTGGAAGACCACGGGAATTTTTGATTCGTTCTTAATCACGAGACCTGCCACGCTGCTTAGCCAGTCGTGAACGCAGACGACGTCAAAACGGTATTTTTCTTTTTTTATTAATCCGTTAAGAAATTTTGTTGCACTTAGAATGTTGTAAATGAAAATGTCGTTGAAAAGTTTGATGTTGGTTCCCCATTTTTTTAGGTCATCAACTACGAAGAACGGGAAAACGTTGCTTGCGTCAGCGATTAACGGTCGATGAACCTCTACGCCTCGCAAGATTTCTCTTGTTTTCAGCTCGCCGCTGTTAAGAGTGAAAACTGAAACGTCATGTCCTATGTCAACGAACTCATGCGCTATATATTCGGCGTAAGTGCCTAAGCCGCCGACAAGTCTAGGTGGATATTCCCAAACAAAAAAACCAATTCTCAAAACATTCACCAAGTTTGCGGTTTTACTATTTCTGAAAGCTTATTTATAGTTTCTCTCGAGGATGGAATCGTGAACGGGCGAGCCGTTGCCTTATTTAACTCTCACCCAATAGAGTTATAAAAAAGGAAATTATTGAACTCTGCATAAGCGAATGTTGAGATTTGAGGCAGAATGGCCCAACCTGTTTCTTACAACATCGATACTGAATTACCGGCTAGTTATATGGAAAAGCTATTTGTCTTCATCTACACACAGTATTTGCTTCCTCAGAAGCAGCGGTTTACGAACTTTTACAGAGAAACATCAGCCGGCGTCCCCTTCCTGTCTTACGTAGTTCTTGATGTTCAGCAGAGACAACTTCTCAAAGTCGAAGTCAAAGGCACCAGCCCCATAGAAGTCAAGGTAATTCCCCTTGGCAGCTCGGTTTCCTCCTCAGTCATGGAAGAGGCGAAGCAAGATATTGTCATTGCAGTGCAAATATTCGAGGAAAATGCTAGGAAAGCAACTTTGTTTTTTGCTTGGAGAGAAGGCGAGGAGATAGTTCCGGAGGCGCTTAGGAAAAAGGAAAGATCCTTTCGTCGCTTGTTTCTTGAAACTCAGATATTGTTTTTCGTCGTGTTCTTAGTTTTTGGCATGGGTATTTTCATAGTTTTAATCACGTTGTATCCGCAGGCTTTCTGGGTGGCGCCATTGATTCTGATTGCGGTTCAACTTGTTTTTGTCTTTTATTCCAGCAAATTCATTTCCAGATCAGCGGATTGGCACATTACTAAAGCTAACCCCGTAATTCACCTTTTGAAATACAATCTGCCCGTCAAATCTAATGATGAACTCAAGGCAACTCTTAGCCGAGACGAAATACTAGCCATAAAAAAAGAAATATACGATGAAATCTTGGCTAAGCAAGGCGAAATTGACTGCTCTGCCGCACAAAAGGTTTTCGAGAAAAATGGCGTTGCGTGCCAACCTGAAAACATGACAGCGAAAAAAGTAAACGTTTATGAGATTGTGAAAAGAGTCGCAGACAGATTCGGTTTTCCGATGCCGAAAATCGTGGTTTCAAACACCATGGTTCCGAACGCTGCGGCATCTGGTCCCAGCCCGAGTCGCGGCATAGTTTTGATAACCACGGGTCTTCTGGTTCAGCTTGAGGAGCCAGAAATTGTAAGCGTGTTAGGCCACGAGTTTGGTCATCTTAAGGGGCGCGACCCGTTACTTCTTTACGGGTTGACCTCTGCCGAGTTTCTCTTCAGATTCTACGTGCTGTTCACGTTTTTCCCGTTCATTTTCTATTCGTTCCTGTTCTTCGTCTACTTTTGGGCTGTGATGGTGGTCATATTCTTCATAGCCAAATTCTTTGAAGCACGAGCTGACCTCGTATCAGCCATCATTATGGGTCAGCCAGAAGTGTTAGCTGACGCTCTTGAAAAAATCGGCTTTCAACGACTGTTATATGAAAGAACGCCATCCTTCCGGCTTCAAGAATGGGTGGGCTTGGACCCGCATCCGCCCATATACTTTAGAGTGGACCGCCTGCAGAAACTTGAGGCTCCAGAGAAGGTGAAGCATCCCTTGATACAATCGATTAAAGATGTGGTGGCAGGGTTCAGGGAAAGTTTATGAGCACAGAAGAATGCGCATATGCTTTTCATTCCTGCTACATCGCTGCTTGAACTTTGACTTGGTTGTTTGCGGAAAAACCGCAACTTTATATTCGCGATAACCCTTTTCCTCTAAAAAGGTGGCAGACTTTAGTTTTCAAAATTACCGCATTGAAACTTTGTGCCGCAGTTGCCATAATGACATTTATTGTTGGTTCGGTTGCCGTTTTTTATTCTGTAACCCTGCTTTTGGGAAGTCTGAACCAAACAAGTAAAGATAGTCTACAATCTGTTAGAGCTTCGCAGTGGTCTGGTTACATGGCAGCTTCAGATATCAAAAACCGTACTTCAGTGGTAAGCAGCGTTAGTGCCGCTTGGACAGTGCCAGCGGTCCAGCTTTCGGAAAATGACACATATTCAGGCGTGTGGGTAGGAGTTGGTGGATATGGTGAGGAAACTTTGATTCAGGCAGGCACTGAGCAGGAATGCGTTAGCGGTCAGCGTACCTATTACGCTTGGTATGAACTATTGCCTGCCTACATGATACGCATCCGCACCCTTCGCGTTCAGCCAGGCGACACAATTACCACCTCTATAAGCCTCATAAACGAAAACACAAGCACTTGGTCAATAGAGGTCACTGATGTCACTCAAGGGAGAAACTTCAGAAAAAATGTTGTTTACAACTCTTCACGTTTGTCAGCGGAGTGGATAGTAGAAAGACCAAAGGTTAACAGTACCGTCAGCACTTTAGCCGACTTCGGAGACGTGACATTCACGGAGTGCAAAACAACTCTAGACGGCGTCACTGGAACGATTGGCAATTTTTCCTACGCTCAGCTTGTAATGTACGAGGATAAAGGCGCTGCGTTGGTCTCAGTTTCACTTCTTAATGACTCCGATTCAAGTTTTACGGTAAGCTACTTGGGATCTTCCAGCCAAATCACGCCACCTAACGACTCAAACATCGAAAACCTAACAATTAAGATCAGCCACGCTTTCTCACTGAATACAAAGACTGCTTTATCCAAAAAACTTCTGAAATTATCTGGTGCTTAAGCATCAAAGCGGTCTCCATACTTGCTTCTTCGTAATGTTGCAAGCCTATGCAGATGGAAATGGCACTTTATCCGTGAAAACATAGTTTAGGAACGCAAAAAAGAAATATGCTCAAACAGCGTAGATTCTGGCTTGAGGAGAAGAACTGCGTTGAAGCTGATATTCGTCGCTATTGACGGTATGGGCGATCTGCCAATTGCTGAGCTAGGGAACAAAACCCCCTTGGAAGCGGCTGAAACCCCCAACATGGATTTTCTCGCCAAAAACGGAAAAACAGGATTAATGTATACGGTTAGAAAAGGGGTTGCGCCTGAGAGTGATGTGGCGGTTATTTCGCTTTTGGGTTATGACCCATTTGAGTACAGCACTGGACGAGGCGTAATCGAGGCGGTAGGTGCTGGTCTTGAAATGGCGGATGGGGACTTGGCGTTGCGATGCAACTTTGCTACTTTGGGCAAGGGAAAAGAAATAATCGACCGCAGAGTGAAAAGAACCCTCACCACCGAGGAAGCCGCGGAGCTAAGTGAAGCCGTCAACGAAAAGATAACTTTGGAATCGTGCCCTGCAACATTTGAATTCAGAAACACGCTGGGTCACCGTGCGGTTCTCGTTTTTAAAAGCAAACACAAAGAAGAATGCCTTTCCAGCAAGATAACCAACAGCGACCCCGCTTACACCATAGTGAACGGCATCGGAGTCGCCACGCCCCATGTGAAGATGGTTCTCAAAAAAAGCCTGCCCTTAGACGACACGGAAGAAGCGCGAAAATCCGCGAACCTCGTAAACGAGTTCATCGAGAAAACGCACGCGCTCTGGGAAAACCACCCAATAAACAAGAAACGAGCGACGGAAGGCAAGCTAAAAGCGAACTGCGTCCTCACGCGGGATGCGGGAAGCCAGCTGCCGAAGTTCTTCAACATCAACCAGCGCTACAACGTGAGCTTCGCAGCCCTTGCGGACATGCACGCGGAAAGAGGCATAGCACATTTGGCTGGGATGCAAGCGACTCTTCTGCCTCCACCCTCCAACGACCTTAAAAGAGACTGTGAAGTTAGAGTGAAGAAACTTCTGGACATACTGCCCAGCTACGATTGTTTTTACATTCACCTTAAAGGTGCCGACGAGCCTGGTCACGATGGCAACTGCCACATGAAAACCGAAATAATCTCCGCCATCGACGCATACTTCTTCGGACCGCTGCTGCAGGAAATTTCGCTGGAAGACCACATGTTCTGCGTAACCTGCGACCATGCAACACCGTGCGCTTTGAAGGTGCATAGCGACACGCCTGTGCCCGTGCTTATCTCAGGCGGCAAGATCAAGGACGAAACGGTAAGCAAATTCTCCGAAAGAAACTGCGAAAACGGGAGCTTGGGCGTTTTAGACCGCGGCTACGAGCTTATGCCAAAACTCATGGAATTACTGAAAAAATAGCTTCGGCAAAGTCTACTTTCATGTCAGCTCATCATCATATTTGCTGTCTATTTGGATCCTAATAGAGATTCTATGTAGAAACCAGTAGGGGGTAGGGCCGTATTGGCGCAGAAAACGCCCAATCGCGGTGCTTCACAGAGTCCCATGCAGTTTAGTTTATATAAGGGGGGTATAGACAAAAAATCGCAACAGGACAAAAGAGGTGGATTTTAGGCTGATTTTCCGCTTCGCCGTCTTCAAGTTTTAAGGTGGTCTCAGGTAGATACGCAGTTGTCCTCTTGCGACTTGCAGGTCTATTCCACTGTCTTTGGTCATGGATTTTGATGCTGGACCCACAGCCGAAATGGCTAAAACGTTTTTGAACGAGGATTTCACGCCAAGCAATTCGTAAGCTGCTTCTTTTCTCAATTCTATTTCAAAGTGCGTTATTTTCCACTCTTCTCCATCTATCAGAATGTCTGTTATTTTGCCCACTCGTAACCCTTCACAGAACACTTCTTTGCCAATCAACTCGGTATACTTCACATTATTTCCTCCGTAAATCACTTTTATTTTACTTGTGAGTTTATAAGATTTATTCTGCACCGCGCAAAAAGATGGTTTTGAGAAAAAATTTGTATGTTTAACCGAACCAAGTCTAAAAGGAGATAAAAACAAGTTTGAGCTATTCAGTCTTCTTCCATTTATCGCGATTAGCCAAACCAACTATGAGATATACTAGACCCAAGGCGAAAAGAGGCAAACCAATTTCAAGCGGTATTTCCGCCAGAAAATACACCAGCATCATGGCAAATCCAGTGGGCAAAAACGCTATTCCCATTATGAAAAAAGCCCGATAGTCTGTTTCTCCTGTTTTCCCTGCCCCTTTCCTTTTCCGTAAAGCCACCACCAGCAGTAACGTAACCACTATGCCTATCACCAGAAGTAAACTCATAACCGATGCTTCATCATTCATTCTTTCATCTCTCCGGCATAGTTAAAATTGTGATTTCACCTAAAAAGCTTGGCGAAAAACAATCACAAACTCCTCTACAATAACAAAATCTGCTCCCCGTAACGTAAAACAAAAAACATCACCGATTCAACTGCCCTAACAAAGCCATCAATCTGCTAAAAACCCGCACACGCCACAATGCCTATTTCACAGAAAAATTTTAAAAGCAACCAGATTTTTAACTTCTAACAGCTATCAAACTAAACAAACACAAATCAACCAAAAAACAGGAGATAAGAAAACAATAAGCAAAAAAAGAATCCTTCTCGTGATCTTCTCCATAATCGCAGTATCCATTCTAGTAACAGTGCTACTGCTACCTTCAGCGAATGAAGCACTTCAAGGCTTAGACCAAACAGTCACAAAAGCAATCAACTACTTAGAAAAGACAGAAGATTCAATCCAACCATACGGACTCCTATTTCTCAACGTAATATACCGCCGCTTCGGAGTCCAAGAATTCGCCAACACCCTACAACTCTACGACCAAGAGATCACCGAATATCCAGACCAAGCACCCATACTACGAGTATTCCGCCGCATAGCCGACCACAACAACCAACTACAGCCTGAAGACTTAGAAGCAGTTACAGAAGACACCGACCGAATCACCGTTCCCGCCCTTTACTGCGATCGACTAGGATTACCCAGTGACTACCCCACACTGCTCGATGCAGCGATGAATATGGGAAACTACCTGATAACACACGTCTTCCTAGCCGTTATCTGGATGCAAGAAAACGGCTGTGAAGTGCCAATGCCCAATGACTTCGTCGAAAACGTATACCATGCCACCGCTGCGCTGATCGATGACAACTCAGTTGTGACCGACCTCGAAATTGAGGCTGCGGCGTTTCTCTACATGGTGGGGCAAGGCGCATTGGTTGACAATGCCTTTATCAATCGCGTTATCGCTGTTCAGAATGACGATGGAGGCTGGTTTGCTTCCAGTGATATGCCAGGCGAATCCTTCTGGCACGCCTCGATTTTGGCGCTCTTGCTTTTGTTGCATGTGGAATACCCCGCCGACTCGTATCCGCCGATGCTTGCTCCCGCGTCGCCGTGAGTGCATGTCGCTGATGGACTTGGCTGCTGCGTGGCTCCATTATAGTTTGACTTCGCTTGTTTCCCCATTATTAGGAAAACTCGGCTCTTACGTTTAACGGTTTATGTTAACGATTGAAATCGCCAAAACGAGGGAAAAGTTTAAGGGTTGAGGTTTTGTTAGTTTCGCGTATTCCCTAACAGGAGTTTGCGGTTTGAAGTTCGTAGGAGAAACCATAGAGGAGCACAAGGCTGAGGTTCTAATTAAACTCAGAAGATACAAATTAATTAAAAAAGAAAAACACGAAGGCGCCATCGGCTACATAGTTAATATTCCCAAGGACAAAGAAAAAGCCTTAGTCTGGTGCATTCTTGGCGAGGTAACTGTGGGCATCGCGTTGATGAACGCGTTGTACAAATTGTTGAAAGAGAAAAAGCTGGAACGTGCCATCGTAATCACCGAAGGGCGCTTCACACACGCGGCAAAGCAAGGCGCCAAAAAGAGAAAGGGAAAGATTGAGCTTCTGCCCAAGTCTTTTCCTGTGTTCGAGATTTTTGAGCATGGACTGGTTCCCAAACATGAGATTCTAGGTGAAACGGAAAAAAGCCAGCTTCTCGCCCAATACAAGATTCAACCGTACCAGATGCCGCAGATAAAGGCAACTGACCCCGCGGTTAAGGCCATAGGTGCCAGACCAGGCGACTTGCTGAAGGTGATTAGGAAGAGTGCAACAGCAGGCGAGCATGTTGCTTACCGCTACGTAGTAGAATAAGCTGTCTTATTTGGATACCATCACTTCTGTCGATTTAATGACGGCATTTACTTCGTCGCCTACTTTAATGCCTAAATCCTCAACTGCTTCTTTTGTTATTACGGCAGTGACAATTACTGGCGTTTTAATCTCCACTTTGACCTTCGCGGTTATTCCGTCCTTCTCAACAGAAACAACTTTTCCTTTCAGTTGGTTTCGTGCACTGATTTTCAGTCCTAACACCTCCCAATATCTTTGATCTTCAAGAACCTCACTCATGAAACCCGCCACGCGCTGATATTCCTCTATCAAACTCTCGCCCAGCGCTGTTAGTTTTGCGCCGCCGCCTCCAGCTTTGCCGCCCTTATAGGTTTCCACGATTGGCGCTTCGACTACTTTTTGAATTTTTTGCAGGTAATTCCAGACGTATCGATAAGACATGCTGAGCTTTTTTGCGGCTTTTGAAATAGACTGTTCTTTTGCGATTGCTGCTAGAATTTCGGCTCCGCCTTTTCCGATAACTGGGGTTCCGTTGTATTCTATCCATACTTTGCAGGAGGGCTTGTGCTTTTTGTGAGTGAGCATTCCATTTAGAGTTTATCGCGGTAAAGTTTATAAGGGTAGTGATATGAATGACAAAACATAACGGTGTTTAAACATGCAAGCATGGCAAAAACTGCTCATAGTGGCAGTACTCGCAACAATAATAGTGACCGCAGGAACGATAGTTTACTTCAACTATTTCTCAAAACGCAGGCTTTTCATCTCCACAACCACAAGTCTATACGACACAGGATTACTAACCGCCATCGAGAAAGATTACGAGTCAAGTCACCCAGTAGACCTACAGATAACAGCAGTGGGAACAGGTGTAGCCATCCAACAAGCTGAAAGTGGTGACGCTGATGTCGTTCTTGTTCATGCGCCTTCAACGGAACTGAAGTTTCTAGAAGGTGGTTACGGCGTGAACAGGAAAATCATAGCCTACAACTTCTTCACAATTGTTGGACCTGCAGACGACCCAGCGGAAATCTCGGGGAAAAACGCAACTGAAGCCCTAGCCAACATAGTCGCTTATGGTCAAAACATGGCTGATCAGTCAGGGGCAACGCAAATCTGGATTTCTCGAGGCGACAACTCGGGAACAAACTCCAA
>Ga0315535_1000477_pt1 | contig 28267 bp, 19 predicted proteins | sample SalMarSW160220MG_2_FD_203092 | JGI IMG/M metagenome (GOLD analysis project Ga0315535, IMG submission 203092) | Salt marsh sediment microbial communities from the Plum Island Ecosystem LTER, Massachusetts, United States - Salt Marsh Sediment SW1602-20 ... | reverse complement strand
AGCTGTACCAGCTGAACGAGGCCCGGGAGCCGGTCCTCCCCGGCAAGCTCCGGGTATGGTCGCTCCGGTTCGGGCCGGTACCCGGAGGTGAGCTATCCCTGCGTCTTCGCCTGGCGACATCGTTCAAGCGGGAGTACACCGCGGACAGAACGCTCGCCGCTGCGTCCTCGCCCTCCTCGTCCTGAGCCTCCTGGCCGCCCCGTGCGGGGCGGGCGACGAGGGCGCCGGCGCGGTGCAGGGAGCGACGGCGGGGCGCTTCAGCCTGTGGCTCAGCAGTCGCGTGCTGGCCACGCCCCTGTTCGACACCCAGTGGCAGTACACGGCCCTGCTGTTCGGGAGCCAGCAGCTCCGTACCGGTGGGGAAGCATCCCTGTGGCTCCGGCGGGGTTTCCCCAACATGCGTACCGAGGGCAGCCTGGGCGTGGAGGGGGTGCCGTCTGGGAGGTGGGAGGTCGATGCCACGGCGGGCGACATCGTTCTCGAGCAGCCCGCCGGCCGCCGAGGGCTCTCTCTCACCGTCGACTCTCTGCCTCTGGAGGGTGTCCAGCTTCGGCTGCGATCCGATCGACAACAGCTGGGGATCTTCGCAGGTCAGCCGAAGTACTACGTGCAGCCGCCTGCAGGTGCTGCGGCCAAGCCGATGATCGCCGGCGGCCACTGGATCAAGTACCGGGGCGCCTCGTGGTTCGGCGTTTCCGCGGCCGGGGTCCGCGACCCCTCGTACGTGGACGGAGAGAGCACGGACAGCGGCGGCACCGGCTGGCTGACGGCCGACGCCGGGCGCGACCTGTCCGCGAACACCGGGGTCTTCGCCCATCTCTACGTGGGCACCGGGAGCGGCTTGGGAGGGCGGGCCGGGCTGGAGACCCACCTCCATCGTGCCGAGCTGCTGGCCAGCGTCTTCGCCTTCGGGCGCGGGCTACCCTACCTCTACCCCTTCCTCCGTCCGGGGGAGACCGGCGTCGAGCTCGCCGCCAGCTACAGGGCCAGCGAGATGTCGTCCGTCTTCGGTCGCGTGAGCTGGATCGACGGCGACAGGGGAACCGGACAGCGGCGGGCTCGCGGCATCGTCGGGCTCAGCCGTGGTTGGGGGACCGGGCTGCCGACGGTGCAGCTCGTGTACTCCCGCGACGAGGTCGTGTTCGACCCACAGAGCGTCGCCCAACAGCCCAACCCGACGAACAGGGTGGCGGCAACGGTCTCGCAGGCAACCAGCACCGACCTCCTCTCGCTCCGGTTCGAGCGCGTCTGGGGGGGAGCGGAGAACCGTTCGCAGGGGATGCTGACCTACCGGCGGGCGGTCGGCCTGCGTTCGCTGCTCAACGGCGACGCGATCGTACAGCGGGAGCCCGGGCGCTGGGGCGTGACCGCCGAGAGCGACCTGCAGTTCCCACTCGGGGGCCCGTGGTACGGGCTTGCCGGCCTGGGGGGAGCGTTTATCGATGCGAGCGGGGCTCGAACGGCCGAGGGCCTGGTCAAAGTGGGGGTGCTCCGGCAGCTGATCGGCACGGGCCTCTCGCTCCGCATCGAGGGGCTGATGCCGTACTCGGTCGGGGTCGCCAGGAGTGACCGCTTCCGCCGCGAGATCGCCGTTACCTTGGGGTACACGGTCGGGTGGGCCTCGCTCGGCGAGCTCTACCGGCGGGTTGGTGTCGCTCCCCCGGGCGAGACCGTCGGCGAGGTTACGGGCACGGTCACGTTGAAGGGCCAGGGGGTGGTAGGCGCGGTGGTGGTCGTCCGAGGTACGTTCCGGTCCACCACCGACCGCCAGGGTGAGTACCGTGTTCGCTTCGTACCCGCAGGTCCCGCTTCGGTGTCGGTGGATCCGGATAGCCTGCCGCCGCGCATCTCGGTTCTAGGCGAGGTGCCTCGCCAGGTTGTCGTTCCTCCGGACGGCCGAGTGGAGGTTGACCTGGAGCTGAGCGAGTTTTCGTTCTTCCAGGGCTCGGTCGTGGTGTGCGACGAGGGCAAGCTCAAGGCCGTCGCGGGCGCGGTCGTCAGCGTTGTCAAGGACGGCGTCTCACAGGAGGTCTCGACCACGACCATGGGCGGTTTCGCATTCGACCGGCTCCCTCCCGGACTCTACACGGTGGAGGTCAAGCTCGGGTCTGCGACGCTCCCGCGCCAGGTTTCACTACCCAAGCCGTTCCAGGTCGACCTGCGCCGGGACCGCACCGGCTTCGTCATCCGCCTCGGCTGCAGCTGAGGCGTGCCGCGGGTTGGGGTTGGCGTGTCTTCTTTCCGGACACTACGTGAGTGCATGGATTGCGGAACGTATCTGCTTCTACAGCAATAACATGCGTTGTCATTACCGACAGGAGTGGCGTGACTGGAAATCGGACACTGCGCTTGGGCCTTGATCCGGTCTCTAACACATAAGCCACATACATTCAATCTGATAGATCACCATGAGTAGTTGGCACGGCTCTCGCACTTCCAATGACAGGAGGTGTCGAGATGCGCAGGTTGCTCGCTGGGTTCGCTCTTCTCGGGTTGCTCGCTACACCGTCTGTGTGGGCAGCCGACGCGAGGGCGAGCGTCTCCGTTTCCGTCCGCGTCGTGCCCGTCATGGGCGTCAGTGCCGCTTCCCATGTTCTGGGAGACTTCAGCGGCACTACGGAGATCGCACAAGCGCGCCGGACCGTGGCCGTGACCGGTACGGCGCGGCTCGAAAACCCGACTCTCTCCACCTCCACAGATGCGCAGACCGCCGGATCGCGTCAGCCGGCGATGTCCCTCGCGGCGTCGGCGAACGTCCGCCAGCTCGAGCTTACAGTGGTGAACCTGTGAGTGATTGACACCCTCCTCGGTATGGCCCAAACACGGACGGCCCGGCACACCGCCGGGCCGTCGAGCTAACAGGATGACCCTCGAGGAGGATCAGGCGTACTCTTCGAGAAGCTCCTTCATGGTCTTGCCGATCTCGGCGGGCGTCGGGACCACGGCGATCTCGGCGGCCTCGAGTGCCTTCATCTTCTCGGCTGCGGTGCCTTTGCCGCCGGAGATGATGGCGCCGGCATGACCCATCCGCCGTCCCGGAGGTGCGGTCTGGCCGGCGATGAAGGCCACCACGGGCTTGGAGACGTAGTTCTTGACGAACTCTGCCGCCTCCTCCTCGGCCGTGCCGCCGATCTCGCCGATCATGACGATTCCCTCGGTGTCGGCATCCTCTTCAAAGGCTTCCAGACAGTCGATGAAGCTGGTGCCGGGCAGGGGGTCGCCGCCGATGCCGACGCAGGTGGACTGTCCGAGCCCGAGCTGGGTGACCTGGTGAACGGCCTCGTAGGTCAACGTTCCGGAGCGCGAGACGATGCCGATCGAGCCCTCGCGGTGGATGTGAGCGGGCATGATCCCCATCTTGGTCTTGCCCGGAGAGATGATGCCCGGACAGTTGGGTCCGATGAGGCGGGTCGGCAGCCCCTGCAGGATGCGCTGGACGCGCACCATGTCGCGGGTCGGGATGCCCTCGGTGATGCAAACGGCCAGCTCGAGCCCGGCGTCCGCCGCCTCGAGAATGGCGTCTGCGGCGAACGGCGGCGGCACGAAGATCAGTGAAGCGGTTGCGTCGGTGGCGGCCACGGCCGCGGCCACGGTGTTGAAGATGGGGACGCCGTCGACCTCCTGCCCGGCCTTGCCCGGCGTCACGCCGGCGACGATCTCGGCGCCGTACTCCCGGCACTTCTCGGCGTGGAAACGGCCCTCGTGGCCGGTCAGGCCCTGTACGACGATCTTGGTTTCCTCGTTGACCCAGATGCTCATGTCAGCCCCCTCACTTCCCGGCCACGGCGTTCACGACCTTCTCGGCGGCGTCGGCCATGCCGTCGCCCACGATCAGATCGAGATCGGATTCGGCCAGCAGCCGCCGGCCCTCCTTGACGTTGGTGCCCTCGAGACGCACGACCAGGGGCATGCTCACCTCCACCTGCCGCGCGGCCTCGATGACCCCACGGGCGATCATGTCGCAACGGACGATGCCGCCGAAAATGTTGATCAGCACGCCTTTGACGTTGGGGTCGGAGAGCAGGATTCGGAACGCCGCGGCCACGCGCTCCTGTGAGGCACCGCCGCCGACGTCGAGGAAGTTGGCCGGCTCACCACCGTAGAACTTGATGATGTCCATGGTCGACATTGCGAGGCCGGCGCCGTTAACCATGCAACCGATGTTGCCGTCGAGCTTGATGTAGTTGAGGTCGAACTTCGATGCCTCGACCTCGAGGGGCTGCTCCTCGGCGAGGTCACGAAGCTCGAGGACGTCGGCGTGTCGGTACATGGCGTTGTCATCGAAGTTCATCTTGGCGTCGAGGGCGATCACGCGACCGTCCGTGGTGGTGATCAGGGGGTTGATCTCGGCCAGCGAGGCGTCGGTGTCCGCGTAGGCGCGGGCGAGCGCCTGCATGAAGCGGATCCCGGCCTTGAACGCGTCACCCTCGAGCTCGAGCCCGAAGGCCAGCTTGCGGGCCATGAAAGGCAGCAGCCCGACATCGGGGTCAAAGGGCGCCTTGAGAATGGCCTCCGGGTTCGACGATGCCACTTCCTCGATCTCCATGCCGCCGAACTTCGAGGCCATCATGACCGGGAAACCCTGCGAGCGGTCGAGGACGATGCCGAGGTACAGCTCGCGGACGATCGGGAGCGCTTCCTCGACCAACACCTTGCGGACGAGCTTGCCCTCGGCACCGGTCTGCTTGGTGACGAGCTTCATTCCAAGGATCTGCCGCGCGGCCTCGACAGCCTCGTCGGGGTCGGCGACCAGCTTGACGCCTCCCGCCTTGCCGCGGCCGCCCGCGTGGACCTGGGCCTTCACGACGACCCGCCCGCCCAGCTCTTGGGCCGCGGCTCGGGCCGCCTCTGGCTCGGTGACCAGGATGCCGCGTGGCACCGGTACCTTGTAGCGAGCCAGGATCTCCTTTGCCTGATACTCGTGGACCTTCATGCTGCCTCCTTGCTCCCGTCGCACACGGGCCGGGCCATTCTGCACCCATCTTCACAAGCCCGCAACTCCGCCGGTGCTCGCTGTGGGCACGTCGTCGGCCGGAGCAGGGGGAGAGTAACTGCGGTTCGCGGATGGCAGCGAATTCCATAGGATGAGGGGAATGCCGACATTCCGATAACGGAGAGGTCCGCCGAAAGGAGAAAGGGGCTCGGCGAGATGTTGACGGCCGGCAGAGCCGTTGATGAGGCAGCACTGCGCCGGGCGCTGGAGGTCCAGCAGGTGACTGGCGAGCGCCTGGAAACCACGCTTCTGCGCCTGCGCATGGCCGATCCGCCGAGCCTGGCGGCGGCTCTCGACCAGCTGGAGCGTCTGCTCGAGGAGTGACAAAAGGGGCCGCGCGCGAAGCGCGGCCCCTTGTCGGACTCTGACTGGCGTGTACGGTCGGGCTACTTTCCCTCCTCAGTCAGCGGAGCGAGGGTCAGCGGGTCCCGCAGCGGCACCTTGTGGATCGGCCCGAAGTCGCCGAGCTTGTCCGGGTAGTCCGGGTGGCCCTTGAGGATCTCCTCGGAGTTCCCGACCACGAGGACGACCATCCTATCTGGGTGGAGGTCGGTCTTGGCCGCATGGAGAACGTCGGCGGCGTCCACCGCCGCGATGCGCTCACGGTAGGTCGTCCAGTAGGAGTGCGGCCGCCCGAGCAGCTCGTCGCCGGCAAACAGGGTTGCCGTCTTCTCGGCCGACTCGAAGCGCCGTGGGAAGGTGAGCAGGAAGGAGCTCCTGGCGGTCTCGAGCTCGCCCGCCGAGACCCTCTCCTTGCCCATGCCGCGTATCAAGCGCATGGTGATGCCGAGCGCTCCTGCGCAGGTGCGCGACTTGGACTGGAAGAGGGCGCGGAAGAACCCCGGGTAGGTCACCGGGAAGGTCATGTAGGAGCCGGCCGAGTAGGCCAGGCCCTTGTCGGAGCGAACGCGCTTGGTGATACGCGACGTAAAGCCGCCGCCGCCGAGGATCTCGTTCATCACGAGGAGGGCCGACTGCTCGGGGTCCCCGAGCCGGAAGCCGAGCTGACCCACCGACACACGACCCTGGTTGACGTCGGGCTTGTCGACCAGGTACACGCCGGGCTCCTGGATGTGGTCCGGCTGCGGCACCGGTGGCACCTGTGAAGCCTCTTGCGGGAGGGTTCCCAGGGTCCGGTCGAGCAGACTCTTCAGAGCCGGCTCGTTGAAGTCGCCGGCGACGGCCACGACAACGTTGCCGGCACGGGCCAGCGAGGTGACGAACGAGCGGCAGTCGGCGTCGGCAATGGCGTCGACCGAGGCCTTGGTTGGAAGGTGGTTGACCCAGTAGTCGTCGCCGTAGATGAGCCGGTTCCACTCCCGGGCCTCGATGTTGGCGGAGTCGTCGTTGCGCTTCTTCATCTCCTGGATGAGATCGTCCTTGGCCTTGGCGAATCGGTCCGCCTGGAACCTCGGTGCCGTCAGGACGTCCATCAGGATCGGCATCGCGGTGTCGAGGTCCTTGGACATCACGTTGAGCCGGACCCGGCCGCTGACGTCATCGATGCTGGTGGAGAGGTCGGCGGCCAGGAAGTCCAGATCCTCGTCAAGCTGTTGCGCGTTGCGGTCGCCGGCGCCTCCCGTCCGCCACACCTCGCCTGCGATCGAAGCCAGTCCCTCCTGGCCCGGGGGATCCATGTAGGAGCCACCGCGAAACAGGACCGTGACAGTCACGAGCGGCAGCTGGGTGTCTGCCTTGGCGTAGACGGGAATACCGTTGGCGAGCACGAAGCGCATGCTGCCGGCGTCCGGCACGGTGAACGAAAGCTCTGGGAGCTTGAGCTGCTCGGGTCGCTTCGCGATCTGGCTGTGCGAGGTGCCCGCGGAGGCGATCACGATCAGGGCTGTGGCTGCAATGATTTTGAGGCGGCACATCTTACTTCTCCTTCCCGCTCGTTGCCGACTGCAGCTTCTCGAGCCGCTGGCGTGCACGCTCAAGGACCAGCTCGACCGCGGGCTTGAACTCCGGGGGCGCCTGGCCCTGACTGGCGTCGAGCTTGGAGATGATCTCCTGCAGCTGGGACGGATCGTTGACCTGTGAAATCCGGGCGAGCATCTGCTTGGCGGCCACCTTCGCCTGTCCCTCGAGAGCGGCAAGCCCGGGATCCTCCTCGGCACCCGCCTTGCGGCTGTACCACATCACGTTGCGGCCGGTGGGAGTGAAGTAGGCCTTGGCCACCCGCATGACATCGTCTGCCTTGACTGCCTGGAGCTGACCCGGCATGTCGTTCAGGGCGTGCCAGTCACCCTCGGCATCGTAAATGAGGAGCTGGAGCATCAGGTAGAAGTTGGAGCGCAGGCGACGGTACGAGTCTGCAAGGCTCTGGTTCTTGACCTTCTGCAGCTCGTGATCGGCCACCGGCTCGCTCTGGAGCCTCGAGATCTCGGCGAGAAGGGCGTCCTCGACCTCCTGGTGGGTGTGCCCGTCCGCCACCTCGGCACCGATCTCGAACGCGCCCCCGTACTTGAGGGCGCGCGACCAGGCATAGGGCTCACCGGAAGCAACATGCTTGCTCTCGACCAGGGACTTGTAGAGGCGGCCGGTACGGCCGCTCAGCAGATCCGCCATGATCTTCACGGCGGCCTTGTCTTTGTTGACGAACGGCACTGTGTGCCACCGGATCTCGACCGTCGGGTTGGTCTCGGCCTCGGCCGACATGCGGCGTTGTTCGAGCTGCGGGATCTCCTGGGTGACGATCTCGGGCGGCTCCTGTTTGCCCCGAGGGATCCGGCCGAGGTACTTCTTGGCGAAGGCAACAGCCTGCGCTGGGTCGAAGTCACCGACCAGCGCGACCGTGATGTTGTTGGGTGCGTAGTAGGTCGCGAAGAACCGGTCGGCCTCCTGGCGCGAGATCGACTCCACGTCGGACGGCCAGCCGATGACCGGGTGGTGGTAGGGGACCGAGGTCCAGAACATCGAGTCGTACTGCTCCTCGTACTTGGCGATGGGGTCGGACTCGACTCGCATGCGCCGCTCCTCGCGCACCACGTCCCGTTCCGAGTAGAACTCCCGGAAGACGGGATGGAGCAGGCGATCCGACTCCATCCAGAACCACAGCTCGAGCTTGTTGGACGGTACTGTGACGAAGAAGGTCGTCATGTCGTAGTCGGTGAAGGCGTTGAGCCCTGAGGCCCCATTCTCGGTGTAGATCTTGTCGAGCTCATCCTTGACGATCAGCTCATGCTCCTGACCCTGGAGCTTCTTCATCTCGGCACGCAGCGTCTTCAACCGCTCGGTCTCGTTCTCGGGTGCGTAGATGTTGCCTTCAACCTCGCCCCTGCGCTTGGCGTCCCGCAGCTTGGCGTACTCCTGCTCCATTTCCTGGCGGATAGCGTCGAGGCGGGCGATGATCGGCTTCTCCTTGGAGTAATCCTTGGTGCCGATGGTCTGTGTGCCCTTGAACATCATGTGCTCGAAGAGGTGGGCCGTGCCGGTAATCCCCGGCCGCTCGTTGACCGACCCCACATGCGCGACCCAGCCACCGGACACGGTGGGCGACTCGTGACGCTGTACCATCAACAGCTTGAGCCCGTTGTCGAGGGTGACCTCCTGCACCGGCACCTTGGCCTGCTGGGCCACCGCCGGCAGACCGGCGAGCAGCAGCGCGAGCACGGTCAGGCCGGTGATGATCCTTCGATCGGTTTTCATGAAGCACTCCTTCCTTGGCGTGGTATCGGGACACCGCGATCCGGCATCCGCGGTCTATACGGGACCTCCAGCATTAGTGTTGCAGCCCTCCGAGGAATGACGTTACGCGGGACAGCACGCGCTCGCCGCCTTCCGCAAGCACCGAGTGGCCGACGTCGGCGAGAACCACGAGCTCCGCGTCCGGGATGGCTGCGAGCTCTGCCGTGTCCTCGTGCGCGACGATCGCGTCACGCTCGCCGGCGAGCACCAGGGATGGAACGTCGAGCCGGCGCAGCTCGGGCCTCAGGTCCCATCCCTGCAGCAGATGCTGCGCCTGCACGCGTGTCCCGTGGACGTCCTCCTCCTCCAGGCCGTAGAGCCGCGTGGCTTCGGAGACAAAGCCCGGGAAACGCTCGTGGAACGGCGGCGCGAACGCCAGTGTCATCAGCTCGCGGCCGAAATCCTCGGGCGGCAAGACCTCGAGCAGCCGGGCCAGCAGGCCGAGGCTGCGCCGCCCGTGGCGGGAAAGGTGCGCGGCACACGACGCGAGCATCAGGCCGGAGACGCGACCCGGGTGGGCGATCGCGGTGCCGAGGGCGATCGTTCCCCCCATGCTGGCACCGAGAAGCCCGGCACGCCCGATTTCGAGCGCGTCCAGCACCGTCGTTACCTCGCGACCTGCGCCGGCAATCGTGAACGGCTCACCGCCCCGGGAGCGGCCGACCCTGCGGTTGTCGGGGCAGATCACCATGAACGACCGTCCCAACAGCTCCGGCAGCTGGCCCCAGACCCTCGAGGTCGAGCCGAGGCCGGCGAGCAGGACGAGTCCCGGGCCGGCGCCGTTCACGGTCACCCCGATCGGCCCGTGGGGTCCCGAGATCGTGAGGCGCTTCATCGTCACCCGGGGGATTGTACCCGGGTTGTTCGTGAGCGGGTTGGGGGCCGGCGGGGTGAGCACGGAAGGCAAGTCGCGGCGGGCCGCTTATGGATGACAGACTATGGCGGCGTCAATCGGGGGCCGAGCCGAGCCTGTCCTCCGGCTGGGCGGTAAGATGCTCGGGACCCGCAGCATGACGTGAATGCGGTCCCTGCGGGCCCGTTCTTCCGTCAGCGCGAGGTGGCGGCAGGCGAAAGTACACTACACATTGGTACTGAGGTGGCTATGGGAGCAGAATCGGAGCTCGATCGGTTCACGCTCACGAGCTCAGAGCTCGTGGCGCCCCACGCGTCCGGCAAGCTCGTGTGCGTCGCGTGTGCCCACCGCTGCAAGCTCGCCGACGGCCGTCGCGGTGCATGCCTGGTGCGCTCGCGGGTCGGGGAGGCCCTCCGGGTGCCCTGGGGGTACACGGCCGGTGTAGCGGTCGACCCGATCGAGAAGAAGCCGTTCTTCCACGTTCTTCCAGGGTCGAACGCGCTGTCCTTCGGCATGCTCGGGTGCGACATGCACTGCGATTACTGTCAGAACTGGTTCACATCCCAGACCCTGCGCGATCCGAATGCCACCACCCGGGCGAGGCCGTCCAGCCCCGACGCGCTGGTGGAGGCGGCCGTCTCAGCCGGCAGCCGAGCCCTCGTTTCCACCTACAACGAGCCGCTGATCACTGCCGAGTGGGCGCACGCGGTGTTCACGGCGGCCAGGCGTCAGGGCCTGCTCACTGGCTTTGTGTCCAACGGCCACGGCACTCCCGAGGTCCTCGACTACCTGGCGCCCGTCATGGACCTCTATAAGGTCGATCTCAAGTCGTTCCGAGAGCTGACCTACCGGCAGCTCGGCGGTAGCCTGAGAGCGGTCCTCGACACCATCCGCGGGCTCTACGAACGGGGCCTGTGGGTCGAAGTTGTAACTCTGCTGGTCCCGGGCCACAACGACGAGGCGACCGAGCTGCGCGATCTGGCAGGCTTCCTGGCTTCGGTTTCGGTTGGCATCCCGTGGCACGTCACCGCCTTCCACCCGGACTACCGGATGGCGAACCGCGACCAGACCTCGCCACGAATGCTGGCCGAAGCACGTGAAATCGGCCGCGAGGAGGGGCTGCGCTTCGTCTATGCCGGGAACCTCCCGGGGAGCATCCCGGGCGGTGAGAGCACGCACTGTCCGGGGTGCGGCGAGGTCGTTGTGGAACGGTTCGGGTTCCGCGTGCTCTCGAACCGGGTCGCTTCCGGCGCTTGCCCCGACTGCCAGACCCCGATCCCGGGCATCTGGAGCTAGCCCGGGCTCAGGAAGAGACTGTTCTGTTGGTGAGGTGAGTGACTTCCTCGCGAGCTGCCTCTTGCGCTCTCTCGGAATTGCAATAGTGAGTATTATTCTCAATAACTTATGTCTTGCAATGTTTTTCACATGACGATAAAGTGATGCCGGCCGGTGAGGGTTGAGCGCGTGGGCTTCACGGGGGGGTTCGGTGAGGTTATCGACTGGGCGGCTTGACGAGGGAGCGGAGGTGAGGGAGCGGCGAGGATGCGGCGCACTGGCGCGGCTGCTCGTGGCCGGGTTGGTGCTTGCGACCGGATTGGCTGTCCCGGCTGTAGCGCAGGAGAACCAGACCTGTCTCGAGTGTCACTCCGACCATGACCTGACCGGCGAGCGCGACGGCAAGGAGATCTCGGTGTTCGTGGATTCCGAGATGTTCGGCCGCTCGGTTCACGCCGACCTGCAATGCATCGCCTGCCACTCGGACCTGGAAGGCAGCGATTTTCCGCACAAGGAGGACGTCAACCCGGTCGACTGCGGTAGCTGCCACGGGGATGTGGCCGAGGAGCTGACCCGTGGCCCACACGGAAAGTGGCCGGTGCCGAAGGACGAGCCCTCCGCCAGCTGCATCTCGTGCCACGGCTCTCACAACGTGCTGGCGCCCGATGATCCGAAGGCGCCGACGAGTTTGATGGGATCGAGCGCCCTGTGCGGGAGGTGTCACGCGAAGCAGCTCAAGGCGGTGGAGCACGGAGTTCACGGGGCGCCGCCCGGGACCCGGCCGAACGCCAGCTGCGTCGACTGTCACCGCGGCCATGACATGACGCAGCCGAAGACCGAAGAGCTGGAGATCAAGGTCTGCGGAAAATGTCATCCCGAAGAGGCCAAGAGGCAGGCACGGAGCGTCCATGCACGGGCGGCACTGAAGGGTGATCCCCTGGCCCCGAGCTGCATTACCTGCCACGGTCACCACGACATCCTACCGAACGAGGATCCCAACTCGCCGACCGCGAAGCTCAACGTGCCGCTGCTGTGTGGTCGCTGCCATCACGAGGGTACGAAGGTCTCGCTGCAGCGCAATATCCCCGAGAAGAACATTCTCGAGAACTACTCCCTCAGCATCCACGGACAGGGGCTGTTCAAGATGGGGCTGCGGGTAACGGCCGTGTGCACGTCGTGCCACCGTTCCCACCTGATCCTCGACGTCAACAACCCGGACTCGAGCATCAACCCCAAGAACGTGGCCAAAACCTGCACCCAGTGCCACTCTCGGATTGAGCAGGTCCACGTCAAGGTCATTGCCGGGCAGCTGTGGGAGAAGGCGCCACACATGATTCCCTCGTGTGTCGACTGCCACCGACCGCACAAGATCCGGCGCACGCCGCTCAACCTGCAGCGGGTCGCGAACAAGGAGTGCATGCACTGCCACGCCGACAAGAGTCTCTCCATGAAGCGGAACGGGTTGCAGGTTTCTCTCTACGTAGATGAGGAGGCCTACAACAGCTCGGACCATGCAACGGTTGCTTGTGCGCAGTGCCACAGCCAGGTCAGTACGGCGCTGAAGCGTCCCTGCGCGGCCATCACGCGGCCGGTCGACTGCAGCGTCTGCCACGCCGACGTCGTGGCCCAGTACAAGACCAGCACGCACGGCATGCTGGCGGCCAAGGGGGATCCCGACGCCCCGAAGTGTCTGACCTGCCACTCGGCTCACGCCACGCAGGATCACAGGCTCCCGACCTCGCCGACGTTCTCGAGGAACGTCCCGAAACTGTGCGCGAGGTGTCATGCCCGGGGTGGCGCGGCAGCGAAGAGGATCCAGGCCGACCAGCGTGACATCGTCGAGAGCTACGTCCACAGCGTCCACGGCAAGGGCGTGCTGGAGGCCGGGCTGGTGGTCTCGGCGACCTGCGCCGACTGCCACACCGCCCACCACGAGCTGCCGAAGAGTGCCCCCGAGTCCTCGGTGAACCCGAAGCACCTCGCGGACACCTGTGGGACCTGCCACAAGGGGATCGAGGAGGTCTTCAAGACCAGCATCCACTGGCCGGGAAACGGTACCGCGAAGCCCGAGAAGCTGCCGACGTGCGAGACCTGTCACTCCTCGCACAAGATCAGCCGCATCGACATCAAGGGCTTTCGGACCAAGATGATGCGGGAGTGCGGCTCGTGCCACGAGCCGGAGGCGCGGACCTACTTCGACACCGTGCACGGCAAGGTGTCGAGGCTGGGGGACGAGGCCGCTGCCAAGTGCTACGACTGCCACGGCACCCACAACATCCTGCCCCCCGACAACCCATCTTCGACTCTGAGCTACAAGAACGTCATCCGGACGTGCGCGAAGTGCCACCCCGGAGCGCAACGGCAGTTCGCGGGATACCTGACCCACGCGACCCACCACGATCCGAAGAAGTATCCCTACCTGTACTACGTCTACCTGTTCATGACGACGCTGCTGGTCGGTACGCTGGCGGTGTTCCTTATCCACACCCTGCTGTGGCTGTTCCGGCTGTGGAGGACGCGGGAGCAGTGGCAGCCTCACAAGAACGCCGTTCGTGAACGGTTCTACATTCGCTTTACCGTTCGCCAGCGGGTGATGCACCTGGTGATGATCTTCTGCTTCTTCACCCTCGCGATCACCGGCATGACGCTCAAGTTCTCGTACATGGGGTGGGCGTCCCTGATCTCGCACGCGCTCGGCGGGTTCAACGTCACCGGTGTCCTCCACCGCATCGCTGCGGTGACGCTGATCCTGCTCTTCATGTACCACCTGCGGCAGGTCTTCAAGATGAAGGGGGCCTCGGGCAAGAGCTGGCTCCAGTTCCTCTTCGACAAGGACTCGATGGTGCCGAACTGGACCGACGTCAAGCAAGTTTGGCAGAGCCTGAAGTGGTTCCTCGGACGCGGCGAGCGGCCGCGGTACGGCCGTTTCACGTACTGGGAGAAGTTCGACTACTTCGCGGTGTTCTGGGGCATCTTCGTCATCGGTGGCACCGGCCTCATGCTGTGGTTCCCGACCTTCTTCACGCTCATCCTTCCGGGCTGGATGATCAACGTAGCAACGATCATCCACAGCGACGAGGCGCTGCTGGCGACCGCGTTCATCTTCACCATCCACTTCTTCAACACGCACTTCCGTCCGGACAAGTTCCCGATGGATCCTGTGATCTTCACCGGCCGTGTCGCCCTCGACGAGCTCGAGCAGGACAAGCCGGTGGAGTACGAGGAGCTGATGGCGCTGGAGGACCCTGAGGAGCGGATTGCCGGCGGCATGCCGCGGCGGAGGCTGCGCTGGATCAAGGCTTTCGGGATGACGGCACTTGTCATCGGCCTGACTCTGATCTTCCTGATCCTGTACGCGATGCTGTTTGGATACCGGTAGGGATCGGAGTGATTAGGTTTTCCTCCGCCCACCCGGGAGGTGAGTGAGTGAGGAAGTGAGAAGGTGAGAAGGTCCCGCCCACCCGGGGAAAGGGGCCGAGGCATACTCCAGAGAATGGTGCGCATGGCGGCACGTGCCATGCTTCGAGGTTCCCTGGAGCGCCGTCCCCCTGGCGGCGCGTTGGGCGGGAAACCTCGAGCTTGGCAATGCACGGGAAGGGCGTTTGCCCTTGTGGCTACAGTAGCGAGGGAGGCGCCTCGTTGCCTGCGCGGAGCGGGCTACGCAGGCTGCTCGGCGGCGTAGTTCATCGCCCGCTTCGGGCCGGCGACGACGGGCGTCTGCGGAGCAGACGTCCGGGCGCCGGAGCCACGGAGAAGGACGGATTGCCACGAGAAGCGCGGTCGGAGAACGGCCACACGATTGTACGAGGCGGCTCGAGCAGGTTCCGGCGGTCGCTACGAGGACGCTCATCCACACTTGTTGTTTCGCGACCGTCCGAAATCGTGAGACGGGCAGTCGCCCTGCGACCGCACGGCCGCCGGAGCTGCAGAGTTCCCTTCCCAGGCCGCTTCACAAAACGGGCAACGGCTCACGCAGACTCCAGACATGCGCTCGTTGGAGCTCTCAGGAGGAGGAGGGCGGCGATCATTGCCAGCCCGGCGCCGGTGGCGAACGCGACCGGGGCGCCGAGGAGCTTCCAGAGCACGCCGAAGAGCAGGCTGGCCGGGAGCGCGGTGAGGCCGACTGTCGCGTGGTAGAGGCCAAAGGCGGCTCCGCGCGAGGACTCCGGAACGAGATCGGCGATCCACGCCTTTTCGGCCGGCTCGGTGAGGCCGAAGTAAACCCCGTACACCAGGAAGGCGGCGATGAAGATCGCCGGGCCGCGGGCGAGTGCGAAGGCAGCGTACACCCCCGCGTAGACGCCCCAGCCCGCGAGCATCAGGGGGCGCCTCCCGACCCGGTCGGAGAAGCGGCCGGCGAGCGTGTTTACGGCGAGCTTGACGACGTGAAGGGCAGACCAGAGCACGGCGACCCACGCCGCCGGGATGCCGATGTCGGCCAAACGTAGGAGCAGAAACGCGTCGGTCGAGTTGCCGAGCGTGAAGACCGCGACGGCGGCGAGCAGCGGGCGAAGCTCACGGGCAGTGGCCCGCACGTCGCCGGGCGGCTGGTGTGTCGGGGACGGCACCGGTCGCTTCTCGTGCACCGCCGCAAGGAGCACGATGACGACCACGGCGCCGGGAATCGCGGCAAGCAGGAACACGTGACGGATCTCGAGGCCGCCGAGACTCAGGAGGGCGGCCGCGACCAGCGGTCCGAGCACCGCTCCCGCATGGTCCATGGCGCGATGGAGGCCATAGGCGGCACCGCGCAGGTCGGGAGGGGTGGCATCGGCTATGAGGGCGTCGCGGGGCGACGTGCGCAGCCCCTTGCCGACGCGGTCGGCGAAACGGAGGCCGAGTACAACCGGCCAGCTGCCGGCGAGGCCGATCAGGGGCCTGGCGACCGACGCCAGGCTGTAGCCGCCGACGACCAGCGGCTTGCGGCGCCGGAGGCGGTCTGACCAGGCACCGGAGACCAGCTTGAGCAGCGCCGCCGTGGCCTCGGCGATCCCCTCGATGACTCCGACCGCCTCGGGACCGGCCGCGAGGACGGCGGTGAGGAAGAGGGGAAGCAGCGGGTAGATCATCTCGCTGGAAAGGTCGGTCAGCAGGCTGACGATCCCCAGCATGATCACCGTCCGCGGCACGCGGCGCAGCCAGGACATTGGTGGCAGCATAGCAAGGGGAAGGAGGTGAGAAGGTGAGGAAGTGAGAAGGTAAGGAGGGGACCCTGACCGGCCTGGAGTGAGTAAGTGATTAAGTCATTAGGTGATTAGGTTCCCCAACCCGTCCAGAGTACACGGTCGCGACGCGCCGGAGAGGGGGAAGGCTGGCCATACGGCCATCTCGCTTTCCAGAGGAACACCGGCGCCGAAGGCGACGAGTAACCTCGGCCCTTGGCGTTCGAAGAACGGCCGCACGATTGAAGGAGGCGGCTCGAACGGGCTCCGGCGGACGCCGGGGACCCAGAGAAATACCCCCGACGCCCCCTTTTCTGTGGCCTCCGATCACTCGTTCTTGAACATGCCGTCGTAGATCTTCTGCATCTCGCCCGATCGGATCTCCTGCTTGAGTTGGGCGGTATCCTTGTCCAGCCAGTCGTGCATCGGGTTCTTGGTCAGCAGCTGGTCGATGTACGCGTTGACGTCGGGGTCGTTGTAGGCCCTCGCTTCGGGCAGGAACTTGAAGTAGAAGTGCTGGGCGACCTCATAGAAGCCGTGCCACCAGGTATAGTCCGGGCCCATCATGGCGGCGCCGTGGCGGGCGCGCCGGCCTTCGTGGTGCCACAGCTCCCAGTAGGTCCACTCGATCGGGTTGGAGAAGGCAGCCTTGTGCTCGAGCAGCCCCTTCTTCCGGATCATGGTCATGATCTGAGTGGCCGGCTCAGCGAACTTCTGGTTGTACAGCCGCACGGTGGCGTCGAACTGGTAGAAGTGGCCATCGACGAAGGTCTTCTCGTGACAGGCGCTGCACACATTCTCCATGTTTGCGCGCTTGCGCTCGTGGTCCGGCTTGTACTCAGAGATCGGCGGACGAAGGGTCCAGGCGATGCGTTCACCGACGTCGTGGGTGGAAGCCTGGGTGCGCGTGGCACCCATGTGGCAGGTGGCGCAGGTGGGGGCGGCGCTGTAGTCGACCCCGGCGACCCAGCTGTCGGAGTCGAGGTTCATCTTGGCGACGTTGGTGAAGAAGGCGTTGCCGTGCTTGGACTCCTCGTAGATCTCCTTCTGTGGGTGATCCGGGCCCAGGTGGCACTTGGAGCAGGCCTCCGGCTGCCGCGCCTGGGCCGTCGAGAAGGCGTGGCGGGTGTGGCAGGCAGTGCACGAGCCGAGGGAGCCGTCAGGGTTGATGCGCCCGATGCCCGAGTTCGGCCAGCTCTTCTTGGACAGCTTGTCCAGTGACGCGGGGTCGATGATGACCTTGGTGCCATGACAGGACTCGCAGCCCTGGATCGCCACCGGCGCGCCGCCGGCGACGTGCGCGAGGTAGGCGTCCTGCGAGTCGAGGATCTTGCCCGCGGTTGCGTGGTACGACTGTCCAACCTCCTTCGCCTCCTGCTCGTGGCAACCGCCGCAGTCCTTCGGGGTGACGAGGGTGGCGATCGTGGCGCCGTGGTGGGAGAAGGCGTCGGCGTCGGCTGGGTCGGCCTGGTGGCAGTCGATGCAGCCGATGTCCGCGGCGGCGTGCTTGGAGCCTTTCCACTGCTCGTAAATACCCGGCGATTGACGACGGTGGCAGGTGATGCAGGGGTCGGCCTTGGCCGCCTGCTGCGCCGCGGTGGCCGCGACCGAGGCGGCAAGGACGATGGCTACCGTTGCTGTGACGCACAGAGCTCTCATCATTCTCCTCCTTGATCTTGTCATGACCCCCCATATCTCAGTATAGGGCGCTGACAACGAGTTTGCCCTCGAGGAGGGGTCGGCGCCTTGACCGGGGTCAAGGGGGAGGGAGGCGTCAGGAGTAAGGGGTAAGGAGTAAGGAGTAAGGAGTAAGGAGTAAGGGGTAAGGGGTAAGGAGTGAGGAGTGAGGAGAACCCCCAACCCACCCGGGAAGATGGAGGAAAGACGATAGAGGACAGACCCCTCACCCACCTGGAGAACGCTGCCGAAGCGAGCTACGGGTTAGGGCGCGCAGCGGCGGGCGCCTGGAGTGCGGGCGCCCGCCGCATGGGTTTCTCAGAGGCTCGAGCTCAGCCGCCGTAGCCCGGGGAGGGCAGGCCCTCCTCGAGCCTCTGCTCGGCTGCAGCCTCGGGAGCGGGACGCAGCGTGAGGAGGTGGCGCACCGTCACGATTACCCCGGCCAGCACCATGAGCCCGTGGGCAAAGGCGACGAACATCCAGAAACGGATCGGTTGCTGGGCGAGGATGTACGGTTCGCCCTGGATCCGCTCGAGGTAGGTCTGCAGGACCCCGGCGACCGCGAAGGAGAGGCTCATCCCGAGCACTCCGAGCGACATCAGCCAGAATCCCCACTGGCCGCCGCGCTCGTCATAGCGGCCGTCCGGGAAGCCCTTGATCCTCGGGATCGCGAAGTAGAAGAAGGTCAGGTTGAGCAGGACGTAGGCGCCGAAGAAAGCGAGGTGGCCGTGCGATACCGTGACCTGGCTGCCGTGGGTGTAGTAGTTGATCTGCGGCAGGGTGTGGGCGAAGCCGAAAAGGCCGGCGCCGACGAAGTGCAGGATAACCCCTCCAATGAGGTAGATCCAGGTCAGCTTCGGCTGCATCGGCCGCGTACGGTGGCGGACATCGTTCCAGGTGTCGATCACCATCAGCAGGATTGGGAACGGCTCGAGTGCGGAGAAGATCCCGCCAACCCACAGCCAGTAGCGGGGGGCGCCGAGCCAGTAGTAGTGGTGGCCGGTGCCGGCGAGCCCGGTGAACAGAAACAGGCCGAGCTCGACGTAGAGCCACTTTTCAACCACCTTGCGGTCGACGCCGGTGAGCTTGATGAGAATGAAGGCCGTCATGGCGGCGGCGATCAGCTCCCATGCTCCCTCGACCCACAGGTGCACAACCCACCACCAGTAGTACCAGTCCACCGACAGGTTGCGGTAGAAGGGAATCCCGAATAGGTAGAGCAGGGCGAGGAAGAGGAGGCCGGCGACCAGCGATCCCTGGACGGCCGTGAAGCGCTTGGCCCGGAAGATCGTCACCCCGACGTTGGCCAGGAACATCAGCGCTGCAACAACCACCGCGATGTCGAGTGGGCGAGGGATTTCCAGTAGCGGCCGTCCCTGCGTCCAGCCGAAGAAGAAGCCCACCAGGGCCACGACGCCGGTCACGAGCAGGATACCGAGCTGCACCATCGCCAGCTTGGGCCATGCCAGCTCGCTGTCGGTCTCCTCGGGAACGAGGTAGAAGGTCGCCCCCATGAAGCCGAGCAGCAGCCAGAGGACGAGGAGGTTGGTGTGCATGGCGCGCGCAGTGGCAAACGGGAACACGTCGACAAGGCTCTGCGGCATGGTGATGAAGTAGTTGGCGGCGACCCACAGCCCCATTGCCACCTGGAGTGCGAACAGGAGCAGGGCGGCGGCGAAGTAGGGATACGCGATGCGCTGTGTCGAGTGGCTCACGGTTCACCTCCTCTCGCCTGCGGCCAGCGAGACGATGAACTCGCCGATCATCAGACGCTGGTCCCGGCTCAGGTCGTCAAACGCCGGCATCTGGGCGCCGGGCGCCATCGCCTCCGGGTCCTTCAGGTAGTCGGCGATCCAGGCGGCATCCCGCCGGGCGCCGATCCACTCCAGGCGCGGCCCCTTGTGAGCCTCGTGATCACCCAGCGAGTGGCAGCTCAGGCAATCCTCCTGCTTGACGAGCGCGGCCGGGGGCGACAACGTGGCGCCTGCCAATAGGCGCTGGGTCGAGCGCTTCCAGCGGGCCTCGGAGTGCTGCGGCGGCCAGTCGTGGTTGTCGATGTTTGACACCCACTGCAGGAACGCTACCAGGTCGGTGACCTCTTCCTGGCTCAGGTGCTGCTGCGGCATCTTGCGGTACGAGTCGGCGAAGGCGATCTCGGGGTGCTCGATGCGCCGACGGATTGCGTCCTCACCGAGGCGCGAGTAGACACGCGTCAGGTCCGGTGCGTAGTAGCCCCCGAAGCCGAGGATGGTGTGGCAATCGTTGCAGTTGTGACGCTCGAACGCGTGCTTGCCCGCCACCACCTGGGCGTCGAGGTGGTCGGCGTGGGTCAGGGCAGCGAACTGGCGGTGCGTGTCGAACGTCAGCCCGAGCAGCAGCACCAGCGACGATAGCGTGCCGACCCAGAAGATCAGCTTGGCGGTCCGTTGGCTCATGGTTCCCCCTTCCTGCGAAACAGATTTGTTGAGACGAGGATGGGCCGTCAGCGGTCGCGCGTCATTGACCCAGGTCAAGGAGGGGGAGGTGAGAAGGTGAGAAAGTGAGAAGGTGAGAGAGCCTCACCATCCGGGTTGCCGGAGCTCCGAAGAACGTCCCCCCTGCCGCCCGGAGAGGCGCGCTGGGGCTCGCTTCAGTCGATGTAGCCGAGGGAGCGGAGCTGCTGCTCGAGCTTCTTGTCGGTCAGGGGAACCGGGGCCTGCTGAGGCGCCGGGGGGAGGCTCTTGTACCAGGCCGCGAGCCGGCGTTGCAACGAGCGCACAAGGGCGCCGTGCGCGGCGGCGATATCGTGGTGTTCCCCAGGGTCGGTGGACAGGTTGTAGAGGCTGGCGGTGCCGCCCGGATCGAGGCTGCGGATGAGCTTCCACTCACCGGCCCGCATTGCGAGCAGGTGCGGCTTGGGCGGCAGCAGCTCCATGAAGACCGGCCGCTCCGGGTCGGGCTTCTTCCCCCTCATCTCGGTGACAAGGCTGTGCCCCTGGATGGCCGAGGGAACCTCGAGCCCGGCGAGCTTGACCAGGGTCGGGTATACGTCGATCAGGCTCGCGGGAGCCGAGATGCGCTTGCCCCGAGGCAGACCGTCCGGCCAGTGGACGAGGAGAGGAACGCGGACCAGTTCCTCGTGCAGGCTCTGGGAGTGGCCGAGATCCCCGTGCTCCGCGATCTCCTCGCCGTGATCGGCGGTGAAGGCCAGGAGCACATTGTCGGCGTCGAGGCCGAGCTCGCGGGCCAGGAGGCTGAACTGCTGGTCCCAGAAGGCCACCTCACCCTCGTAGAGCGGCCGGATCCGCGCCGCCACGACGGCGTCGGGGTGCGGAAATCGCTCGTGCAGGTCCTTCATGACGATGTTTGCCGGGAAGGCCGCGGGGTTCTTGCGGTACTCGGGCGCGTACCTGTCGAGCCACCTGCGGTTGGGCCGGTACGGATCGTGCGGGTCGAAGTAGTGGATCCACAGGAAGACCTTTCCCTGCTTCCAACGTACCCGCCACAGAGGGCCGAACGCCTTCTCGAGCTGACGCCGCACCTCGCCGTTGACGCCGGGAGCCGGTCGGAATGCGGCCTCGCCGAAGTAGTAGTCGAAGCCTTGGCCGAAGCCAAGCGAGGCCATGAGGTGGCGGTTTGCGGGCACCCCAATGGTCGTGTAGCCGGCCTTCCGGAAGACCTCGGCCAGCGTCGTGAGGGCCTCGGGCAAGGGAGGCTGGACGATCCGACCGAGATGTTGGATGTTCCCGGTCGTGACCCCGTGGGAGGTTGGGTAGAGACCGGTCAGCAGCGACCCCATGGCGGGCGGGGTCCACGACGAGGTGGAGTAGGCCTGTGTGAACACGACGCCATCACGGGCGAGACGGTCCATGAAAGGTGTGGTCTGCGGCGTGTGGCCGTCAAAAGAAACGGAGTCCGCGCGGAGCGTGTCGACGCTGATCAGGACCACGACCGATGGAGCCTGCGGGGGGCCGTTTCCCGCGACTGCAGCCGTGGAGGCGGTGAGGAGTACGCCGAGCGCAGTGCAGGCGATCGCCCGGAGGGTGGCCGCTGTCATTGGACCACCGTCGGCGTGACCGCGCGGTTCACCGAGGGCGAACCCGAAGTCCCGGTCTCCGGCGTTTGCGCGCCGAGGCCGCGGATCATCGCCTCGGCGGCTTCCCGCAGGCGTGGATCCGAGGTAGCAGTCAACAACTCCCGGAGCAGGGAGCGGGCCTCCTCACGACGGCCCTGGCGCGCCATGAGCTGCGCCAGCTCCAGACGAGCGACGGACGAGCCGAGCTTCTCGGCACTCGAGAACGCACGCTCTGCTTCGGCGAGTCTGCCCGAGTCCGCAAGGGCCCGTCCGAGCTCGTCATGGAGGCGGGCGCTCGACGGCTGGAGTGTGATCGCGTCCCGGTAGTGGCCGATCGAGGCCGCCGCGTGCCCCATCTCGGCCTCGAGAGAGGCCAGGCGCGCGATCATGCGTGCATCTTCCGGCCGCCTGGCGACCGCAACCCTGTACTCGGACAGTGCTCCATCTCGATCTCCCTCGGCTCGCAGGACCTCGGCCAGGTTGAAGTGGGCATCGGCGCTTGCCTTGCCGGTGGCGACCAGGCGCTGCAGTATATCGTGTGCCTCCTGAAACCGGCCAGTGGCGCGGTACAGGTAGGCGAGGTTGTTGAGAGCGATAGCCCGGCCCTTCTGGTTCGCGGAGACCAGCCGTTCCTGGATCGGCACCGCCTCGTCGGCATGTCCGGTGTTGACCAGCATGGTGGTGCGAAGCGCGAGCACGGATGACATGTTGGGGGCCAGCTCGCTGGCGCGGTTCGAGGAGCGCTGCGCCGCCGGCAGGTCGCCGGAGCGGAGCTCGGCGAGGGCGAGGCGGGTCCACGGCAGCGGTGCATCGGGCACCTGCCTGACCGTCTTTTCGAAGAGGGTCTTCTCATCGTGCCAGTCCCGGTTGCGCTGCCAGGTGAGCCCGAGCCCTGCCGCGACCAGCCCGGTTGTCGCCACCGCAACGATGGAGCGTGCGCGGCGCACACGGAACAGTTGCCACCGCGAGAGAAGCAAGACGGCTAGGGCGATGAAGGGCAGGGAGGGCAAGTAGCAGAAGCGCTCGGCCATCGTATTGCCCATGTCGGGGGGGCTGGCGACCCGGACGAAGTTGAGGATCGGCAGGAATGAGACTGCAAGCATGGCCGCCAGCGTGGCGGCGGTGCGGTGCCGGCGCCCGTAACGCAGCAAGAGAAGTACCAGCAGAGCCAGCGCCGCGAGGGCGACGAAGAAACGAGGATCGGCCGGCGAGGTGACGTACGGGTTCTGGACGTACGCGCTGAGTCCGGTCGGCACGACCATCCACCCGAGGTAGCGCAGCACCGTGACCGGGGCGGTAAGCACGGCGTAGAGGAGGTGATGCTGGCCGGGGGTCGTCGGCATGGCAACCGCGGCAAGGGCGAAGCGGAGAACGGCATAGCCGAGCATCACCACGAAGTAGGGGACCGCAGCCCGCGCCGACCTCTTCCAGCTCTGACCGAGCCTGAGGCGATGAATGAGCGCGACCCACAGAGGCAGAACCGCGGCCATTTCCTTGGACAGCAGGGCGGCGGCAAACAGGACCAGCGCCAGACCCGTGAGCGCGACCGGGTGCCTCCCCGCCTTCGTTCCATTCTCCCTTGGCTTCCGCTTCTTCTTATGCTTGCGTCCGGTAGGGTTCTCCATCTGGGGCGGCGGCTGAGGCTGTGCAGCGAGGTGGATCAGGAGGGCACTGATCATGAGGACGAAGGCCAGGAGGTCGGTGCGTCCGGCGATCCAGGCCACGCTCTCGGTGTGAATCGGGTGCACGGCAAACAGCGCCGCGGCGGTGAAGCCGGCACCTTCGGAGAGGCCGAGGCGCCACAGTAAGAGCAAGGCCAGCGCCGATGCGAGGGCGTGCAAGAGGACATTGGTGAGGTGATAGACAAGCGGGTCCTTGCCCGACAGAGCGTAGTCAAGAACGTACGAGAGGGTCGTCACCGGCCGGTAGTAGCCGTAGGGGAGGGGGCTTTCGGTGCGGGCGAAGAAGTCCTGCGAGAAGACCTCTCCCAGGTTGTGAAACGAGTGCACGACCGGGTCCTGCAATACCAACATCCGATCGTCCCACACGAACCCCGCTCGGATACTGTTGGCGTACGCAGCCAGGGACAGCAGACCCACTGCGAGCACCAGCAGCCGCCGCCGTGTCCGGGCAGAAGGCGCTCCCGTTTCAGGCATGAAGGGCAATGTTCCGGTCGGCTGTGGATCCGGTCATCTGGGGCATATCCATGGCCGCCCATGATACTCGAGCGTGCCTGTGGGACCCCCAGCTGTCCCTGGGCCTCGAGTGTCGAGTTAGGTCAGCCGATGTGCGAGAATGCCGATGCGAGACGGTGGCGGGAAGGGGCAGGTCAGTGTCGAGCGGACCCAGCACCGAGAAGCAGCCGAACCTGCGGTTCCAGGTGGCGGTGCAGAAGAGCCGTGCCCTCGTCTATACCCTGGCCACCGTGGTCGGCTACCTGGCCGTGCTGCTCGGTTCCCTCCGGTTCAGCTGGCGGGCCGGGCTGTGGTTCCTGCTCGTGGCCAACGCCACGGCCCTGGGCTTCGGTTGGCTCTACCACAAGGGCATCTGGCGACTCGGTCACCTGCGCCTGGAGCGCCTGTGGATGGCGGTCGATGTCGGCATCATCACGTGGGCGGTTCACCTCTCCGGGGACGCCCAGAGTGCCTGGTACGTCTGGTACCTGGCCAACACCGCGGCTGCCGCGTTCGTGGGCGGGCTGCCAGCGCTGCTGACGGTGATGATCGCCAATGTTGTTGCCTACGAAGCGCTGGTGCTGGCGACCAGCGGCTTTGAGCCCACCGTCCTCGCGGTCGTGGCGGGGCGGATGCTGCTTCTCTACGGTGCAGCTCTCTTCGCCCTGCTGGGCGCGATTCGCCTGCAGCGCAAGCGGCGGCAGGTCGCCGAGCTCCGCCTTCTCGAGTCGAAGCGGACCAGCGACCTCGAGAGGCTCGCCGACGAGCTGCGCGAAGCCAACGAGCGTCTGACGACCGCTCTGGACAGTGTTGTCACCCTCGAGGGACTCCTTCCCATCTGCAGCTACTGCAAGAAGATCCGAGGCGACGAGGACTACTGGGAGCAGGTCGAGAAGTACATCACCGAGCACTCGGCCATCCGCTTCAGCCACGGTATCTGCCCCGAGTGCTACGAGCGCCACGTCAAGCCGCAGCTCGACGAGCTGCGACGCGGGAACGAGACCAAGTAGTGGTGCGGCAGAAGGGGGTGCCGGTCAGCGACGTGGCGCGCCGACCACTCTGATGCGGAGCACGAGGTCGGGTGCCGTCCCGTCTCCGGTGACGTTTTCGGCGATCGAGAGCTCGATGCGGCGGCCGTTCCCGACGGGAAAGCCCCACCCGAGGTCGAGCACCAGAGAGGGAGCGGCCGGGTGGGCGTCCGTAAAATCGTGAAGGGGAGACGTGTGCAGGGTGAAGCCGACCATCAAGGAGTCGGCTCGCCCCACCGGCAGCAGCCACTCGCCGAGGGCGTGCCAGGTGTCGGCGCGCTGGACGCCGAGGAAGGTCCCGGATCGCGCGAGCTTGGTGTAGCCGGCGCCGAGACGGAGGCGTGAGCTTCTCCAACTCCAGGTGCCGAACCAGCGTGCGCCCAAGTCCCAGCCGCCGCTGCCGCGCAGGGTTCCCCGCGCGCCGGTGGGGGCCTCGACCGAGACCGCCCAGGCGTGCCGACCACCTAGCCAGCCGCCGAGCGGGCCGTTGACCGTCAGGCGCAGGTCACCGAGGCCCGAGCCGTTGAGCTCGTTCCATGCCTCGATGTGGCGGTCGCGGTCGCGGCCCCGAATGTAGATCAGGGTCTGGCCGCGGGCGATGTCGTTGCGGTCGCCAACGGGGAGGCCGAATAGCTCGTGGAACTTGCTGGAGATGGCGTCCCACCGCGGAGCGCCGATCTGGATCCAGGGGACGTCGACAACGACGCCGAGCCCGTGGCCGAGGCCGCGGGCCACCGTGAGGCGGCCGCGCCAGCCCTCCACGTCGAGGCGGAAGAACGGGTCATCTGGGTGGCGACGCTCCAGAGTGCGGAGCTCCCAGGGATTCAGCGGGGTGCCCTGGAGGCCGAACTCGCGGTGGATGACCCCGGTGTGCCAGCTCCCGAACCAGAGGTTGAAGTACTCCACGGCGAACGATGCCTGCCACTTGCCGGGCGGTGGCGATATCGCCTCCTCGAAGCTCATCGGCAGCGACGCGAAGCGGACCGGATCGGCTGTTAGGCTGCCCCACCAGGTGACGCCGGCTGCGGCGGCAGGGTCCTGGGCGGTCGCGGTCGGTGGTGGGGCCAGCGCGATCATCAAGAGCACGAGGGGCGCAGTCGGCCACCCGATCCGAGGTCTCGACCTCCTGCCACATCGGGGGGTCACCATGTCATGCCCCCGACCAGCTGCAGGCCGCCCGGTGCGGGCAGGACCACGATGTGCAGGCCGCGCCCCTCGGGCCCGGACCGGGCCTCTCTGCGGTGCGCCACCCAGGCGCCGACACCGGCGCCGATGAGGGCGCCGGAAACGACGTCTGAGGCCCAGTGCCGATCGACGTGGATGCGTCCATACGAGAGGGTGCCGGCAAGACCCCAGGCGAGCGCCTTGAGCCAACGTCGGTGCACGTGAGAGGCCACCACGGAGGCGATGGCGAACGCCTGCGCCGCCTCGCCCGACGGCAGAGACTCGGCGCCGGAGAACGGATCGAAGTGAGAACGCCCGAGGCCGGCGTCCGGACGCGCCCGGCCGGTGGCGGTCTTGAGGGCGGGGGCCATCAGCAGGTTGGCGAAAAGGGTCGCTTCGAACGCGTCCTGGCCGATCTTCACTGCGGTCTCGTTGTCGCCGAGCGTGCCGCCGAGCCAGATCAGGCCAATGACGCCGAGCGCCCCGGCCTGGTTGCCGAGCGGGCGCACGGTGTCGAAGAAGTCGTCCCGCCCGACGGTACGGTGTCGCTGCGCGAAGCTCCTGATCTCGTTGTCGGTCAGGAAGGCGGCGCCCACCGCCGCCGAGCCCCAGCCGAGGGCACGCCAGCGCCCCGGGGTCATGTGCCAGGAGACCGCCACGAGGTCGCCCAGGTCGACCGCGAGGCGCCTGATGTACGATGGCCTTCGACCGCGATCGTCGGGCCGGCGCGCGCTCTTGGGGTGCGGGGAGATAGGTTCGCGAGGTGCGCTGTCCGCCAGCCCGGCCTCGAGGCCGACCATCAGCCGCAGCTCGCCGAGGTCGAGGCCGCTCCAGTATGTCTGCTCGGCGCGGGCGGTGAGGCCGATGCGGTCCGCCAGATCGATGCGGGCGGCCAGAGAGGCGACGCCGGCGAGTTCGGTGCCGGCGGCGACCGGGACGCGGCTGCGGTCGAGAAGCAGCGGCGTTCGATCCTCCCAGTGTGCGGCGCGCAGTCCCAGTCCGGCGCGCCAGCAGACGGCGCCGGTGCAGCCGATGGCCCGGTCGGCAAGGAGGGACAGGTCGAAGATCTCCTTGCCGCGCTGGTTCCCCGCCACCGCGCCGTACGCCGTCCGGACCTCGGACTCATGGCTGGCCGAGCCGACGCCGATGCCGAGCCGGTAGGGCGAGGCGCCGAGGGAACGGAGGGCGGTGAGCTGCCACACCGGGGCATCGGAGAGGGAGCGGTCCTGGCCGACCAACCCGCCGGGCCGGCTGGCCCCGGCGCTGAAGCCGAGGTTCCACGGGCTGGGGCCAGCCGCCTCGTGTGGGCGGAGTGCCAGGACCAGCGACAGCTCATCGGTGGAGGGCCCTGCGTGCCAGGCGCGGCGGAAGGCGGCGCGCGCGGCCACCCGGCCGGAGACCGGAGCCTCGATGCCGCTCTCCAGGAAGCGGCCGGTGCCGCCGCGCCCGTCCGACGTGAGAACGCCGCCGAAGCCTGCGCGTACCGTGAGCCACGCCGGGCCGATAGTGAGGCCGGCGCCGAGGACGCCGGCGAGCTCGCCGATGCCGAGGTCACGCTGCGAGAGGTTGTGCTCGGTGAAAAGGACCTGGGCCTCGCCGCCGCCGGTCAGCCGGAACGAGCCTCGCTCGAGGAGGGGGAAGGCTACTCCCTGGCGCAGGCCAAAGGCGTTGTCGAGGTTGCCGCGGGCGAAGTCGGAGCGGTCGCACGCGTCTGTGCGGCAGTCAGCGACATGCCCGTGGGGACCGCCGGTGGTGCGCCAGCGGAAGTGGAACGCTCCCGTGTACCACTCGGGGCCGCCGGCAAGGCCGGGCACCGCTGCCGTGAGGAATGCGGCGGCTGCGAACGCGCAGGTCCGCCTTCGAAGACCGCGGCGCGACGCCGACGCGCGTTGCCGGATCGCCTCCCGTCCACCTCCATGTCGTGCCTTCTCCGGATTGATCACGTGGGGGGGATCCTAGCATGACCGGCTGCCTTGTGGCTCGTGGTTTCAGTCGGCGCCAGGCATGCGATTAGCCGCTCGGGGTTGTGACCTCCTGGCCGAGCCGCTTGGCCATCGCCTCGAACACGTCCGCTAGGCGCAGCAGGCCGACCAGAGTTCCGCCGCGCCGGACGAACACCGACAGCGTGGCGTGGTGGACCATGACCTCGATGGCGGCTGGGATCGAGTCTGTGTCCTCAATGCAGATCGTGTCCGGGACC